>OLIL01000050.1_pt1 | contig 139503 bp, 159 predicted proteins | sample 1609701 | NCBI WGS metagenome assembly OLIL01 (sample SAMEA4350146, study PRJEB24818) | metagenome | biome: human; feature: gut; material: faeces | place: Denmark | collected 2013-09
TTTTAATGTAATTTTAAATATATGCATGTATAATCCTGCTGTTTTAAACTAAGTTCTTCGTAGACTATGTTCCTTCCAAAATAAATGAATACATTTGCCTCACGTAAATCTTTAAAACTAATAGCATGAAACATTTTCTTTTAGCCATGGCTACTTTATGGTGTGTGGCAGGTACATTCTCCTTATTCGCGGCGGATAACAATAAATGGAAGCCTCTCTTCGGTAAAAATCTGGAAAACGCCAACTACAATCCGGAAGTTTGGAGCGAGACTGATGGCGTGTTAGGTGCCGTGAAGGACGAGTCTATCTGGACAAAGGATGAATATGAGAACTTCGAGCTGGATCTTGATTTTAAGACCGACGTGGGCACGAACAGCGGAGTAGTCGTTTACTGTACGGACACGAAGGATTGGATACCCAACTCGGTAGAAATACAGATAGCGGACGACCATTGTGAAAAATGGGGAAACGGCAAGCCGTATGAGAAATGCGGAGCCATTTACGGACATCTAGGCGCCGTGCAAGACAAGGTTGTCAAAAAACCCGGGGAGTGGAATCATATGCGTATCAAATGCGCCGGACAACATATCATGGTTATCCTCAACGGAAAGAAAGTTACCGAAATGGATATGAGCAAATGGACTTCCGGCACCAAGAACCCGGATGGAAGCGATATCCCAAGTTGGTTGCCCAAACCTTTCGCCGAATTACCGACAAAAGGATTTATCGGATTACAAGGAAAACATGGGGATTCATTAATCTGGTTCCGTAATATCAAGATTCGGAGTCTTTGATAGACCTATTATATAATGTACGTGAGGGGCTATAAACAGCCCCTCATTTATTTAAAAGACTCTCGTCCCTTTTCCTTGGTGAATCTCCGAGGCTTGCGTAATAATCACCTGCTTCACCCCGGCGTCTATCGCTTGGTAAGCGTTTTCCAGCTTTGGGATCATGCCCCCTTGGATAATTCCTTGTTCTACATATCCCTTAAACGCTATACGATCGATTTCCGGTATCACGCTCTCATCATCGTTCTCGTCCAACAAAACGCCTTTTTTCTCGAAACAGAACATCAACGTCACCTCAAAATGTTTCGCCAACGCTTTAGCGGCTTCTCCCGCTATCGTATCAGCGTTCGTATTCAACATATGGCCTTGCTTATCATGTGTAAGAGGAGCCAGTACCGGCACGATACCTTGATGGATAAGAGAGGCTAGCAAATCGGCATTCACCTCTTTCACGTCGCCTACGAAACCATAATCCACCTCTGCCACGGGACGTTTGTCGGAGCGCATCAAATTCATGTCCGCACCGGTCAATCCTAAAGCGTTTACGCCCAACGCCTGCAAGCCCGCTACGATGTTTTTATTCACCAACCCGCCATAGACCATTGTCACGACCTTCAAGGTCTCGGCATCCGTAATACGGCGACCGTTCACCATCTTGCTCTCGATCCCTAATTGGGCGGCAAGCTTGGTAGCCGAACGTCCTCCCCCATGCACCAAGACCTTATATCCCTCGATAGCAGCGAAATCGTTCAATAATTGACGAAGCGTTTCTTCTTCCTCAACGATCTTCCCTCCTACCTTTATCAAGACTAGTTTTTCCATACTTAATTCTTTTTTATAAAATTTTCTCGCCAAAGTTACTAAAAAAAGAAAGATTTGTATACATTTGCACTCGCAATGCGGTAGTAGCTCAGTTGGTAGAGCATCAGCTTCCCAAGCTGAGGGTCACGAGTTCGAGCCTCGCCTACCGCTCCTTAAAAGACACTGCTTGATTACCATGCAATTAGCTAATAATCAAGAGTGTCTTTTTCTTTATTCATACAGAAAAGACTTACTTTTCTGTGACAACTCCAATTCACTTTTCAAGCTAAAATAGTATATTTGCGGTGAAATGTTCTACAATTGTTCCACAAATCTAATATAGAAATATGGCAACCTTTAAAGCGGAGGTGTACAAACACCAAAAAAAAGCGGATGGCACTTGGAACGTAAAAATTCGGGTAACACATAATCGCCAGAAAAAATACCTGTCTACCCCCATATATGTGAAAGCCGATGATATAACCCGATCATTCAAACTAAAAAAAAATATCACCGACAAAACAGATAAGATCATAGATATATACCAGGATATTTGTGCAGACCTCGGATTAAGACTTAAAAACATGCCTATGGAAGAACTCATTTCCGAACTGGAAAACGGAAATAAGCCCAAGGTGGATAGCATAGACTTTTTTTCTTTTGCTAATGAATTCATTGCTACGATGGAACAAAACGGACAGACTGGTACTGCACAAAATTACAAGTGTGCGATCAAAGCTCTCAAACGACTTGTCAAACGTGACACATTATATATATCAGAAATTAATAACAGTCTTCTTACTGATTTTGCAAATATGCTAATTAAAGAAAAAGAAGAAAGAAACAAAATACAAGTAAAACAAGGGAAACGAATAACTTCCCACCGGGCATTGTCGCAATATCTCGGGAATCTACGTCATCTGCATAACGAAGCGAAGGCAAAATATAATGATGAAGAGTTCGGCAAAATACCTATCCCATGGTCCCCTTTTTCTAAATTCAAGGTGCCGCAGGAAGAAAAGACAAGAAAGAGAAGTTTACCAACAGAAAAAATCCGGGCAATAATCAATCTACCATATAAATACAGAAAAAATGCTCGAAAGAAAGTAACCCAGAACTGCCGGTACAACCTGGCAAAAGATGTATTCGTTCTTTCATTCGGACTGTTAGGGATGAATACGGCTGATTTATTCAACTGCACTATCCTAAGTAATGATCGAATAACCTATTTCCGCGAAAAGACAAAAAGCCGGAGAAGCGATGAAGCCAAAATCATCGTAGATATACAGGAGCAAATAAAAGAGCTATTTGATCTGTATGCAGATAAGACCTGTAAACGGGTATTCCGGTTCTATCAAATGTATCGAGATGAAAACACTTTTAATCAAGCTGTGAACAAAGGATTAAAAGAAATTGGCTCGCAATTGAATATTTACGATTTGGAATTTTACGCAGCACGACATTCCTGGGCAACAATAGCTCTTAACGTTCTAAAGATTAACAAATACATTGTACATGAAGGTCTGAATCACGTTGACGAAGAAATGAAGGTGACAGATATCTACATAGAAAAAGACTTCAAAGCTATCAATGAAGCCAATAGCATGGTTCTGAAATTTATCTATTCTGATAAATCTGAAGAGGATGCATTATCACTCTTCAGATCTTCTAATGAAGATTCGATAAAAGACATAGGGGAAGACAGATCCGGAAATGTTAGATAACTAGACATTTCCCTTTCCATTTCTTCAGTTTTACGACGAACATATTGAATGGCCTTTCTGCCAGATCGGAGCCTAGCCTCGAATTTACGGTCTGAATTCTTTCGTTTCATACTTGGTAAGTTTACCGTTAATACTTATATTTGCAATCTCTAACTTTCCTACAAGCAAAACGCGACGAACCCGTGGAAGAGGGCTTTAGCCCCCGGCCATGCGGGTTTGTCGCGTGTTTGCGTTAAGTAGGAAGGTTAGAGATTTTACTTAACGGCTGGGGGCTTCTTCCCCCCTCTCTTTTATAGTTATTTTCTTATGTCATTTTTTAGGTGGTAAAAATTCTGTTTTTGCAGCCAAACACATAGCATAGCGTTCTTTATGATATAGCATTTCACAAATGATCCAATCTGAACCATTTGGAATATCATCTACAATTCTATATACACCATCATTATCACATCTTAAAGTAGAAAGTCTATATTGAAAAATATCTTGATGTCCAGAGACAGCCCAAGGAATATTCGCAATCTCAAATTGCTCACGAAAAACCTTTACCCAATACAGCAATTTAGAATCCTTTTCATCACCATCCGCAATTACTTGAATTTCATAATCTTTAGATAATGGGCTTTTATACTTATTATAAAAAAGTCCTTTAAAATGTTTCTTATGAATTTCAGCTAAACTATCAAGGTTAAACTCTATACCTAATCCTCCATCCGAAGGTATTAGTCTTTTCCAAAAGTCTTTTACCCTAGTAATGTTCCTTACAGCTTTAGCAGTCAATTCAGATTGTGCTTTATTACTATCATTTGTTATACCAATAAAATCCCTTAGTTCCTGATCAATCTTTGCATATTCATGGTTACACTTATAACATCCAGGAACCGTTATTCGATTAATTTTATACTCCGGAGAATACCCTGTGTATAATGCTTTCATCGGAATATGCTCTACTGTTTCCTTATTATCAGTAGTAAATTCACAACCACAATTATAACATCTTTTCTTTAATGTTGTCTGTTCACACATAATCGTATCATTTTAAGTTAATGCCATAAAGATAAGCATTTTTTCTTCTATAATAAAAGCCGCCCTATCTTCCCAGACAAGACGGCCGTAAACTCTACTATCAATATTAAATGTATGACAGAACCTATTTCAATTCTATATATTCGCTATACGTTATTTGGCTATTCGGATTCCGGCAGACAATATCTTGCCGGATCGCCTTTGTCCCCCACTTGATAAACCAGAACCGATGCGGAACCCTGTGTACAGCCTGGTCGAGCGTATCACGGGATATTATCTTTCCGGAGAACCTACCCATATCTATACACCCGGACACATCGAGATATGGAGTATGCAGTTCCAGACACTTCAACATGACCATACTGTCCCGGATCACCACGCTATCCTTCACCGGTATATTAATAGGATACATCGTTTCCATCCCTGTCTCCGATACAGATTGCAACCGGCTGATCTTTATATTGAGATTATCAATGATCTTAACTTGATCGGAAAAATACTTCTCATATTCCTTTTTTGTTAACAGGAGTCGTTCGACACTTGCGGCCGATAAACTATCTTTCGTCCGGTATAGTTCTACCTCTTCCATTAGGCTACGCTGGTTCCCGGACAGACGCCTAACCTCCTTCCTCTCCTGCCTCAACAAATAGGAAAGGGATGCTATTACCCCAACCAAGACAAGTGAGATACCTAGTATAATCAAGAACCTTTTCATAAACCTTGTGTCTTTACCGAGCGTTCAACCATGCGGAATAACTTCTTCATCGTCTGAACATAATCCGGAGACGTAGCATACCGGGAACCAATGCAATCCTGTAGCTTTTCTGCAAACAGATCCGGATTATCCCGAAACGGCCAGGCATCTGCATACCCGGGCTTCTTCAATATTGCCAGATGATCGGCCAAGCAATCGGCGAGCGTACCATACTGCCGGAACAACCGTTTTACCCTATACTTATAACGGCCATTACCCAGCTCGGTTACAGACAGGACACGTTCGGGCAACTTGAACGAAACGTTATCACGATTAAAATACTCGGTTGTGGTGACCAGCTCGACCGACCCCGTCCAACTACTCCCCTTGGTGATGCCAAACAGGTTATTCCCGATCCCGGATTTTCCCCAACCGGACTCCAATGCGGCCTGTGCCGTCACGAATACTGGACTGATTTCACCTTTACATGCTTCGGGATATACCCAAGCTACAAATTCTTCAACTGTCATTCTTTTTCCTCCTTATCCTTTAATTCTAATTTTCTCCGGGGTGGTATCCTCCTACCACACTCACTATCCGGACGATCACACCGATTATGTTCTGCATCCTTTAGAGCAAGTTCAGCTTCATGCCTTTTATGTATCTCATCAAGTTTGGCCGACTGTTCCTGCCGGAGTTCGACATACAAAGCATCAATTTTCAAATCACGTTGGGTAATACGATCTTCCAACCATCCGACTTGATTTTTTTCATTGGTAATCTCTAACGCATCGGCTGCCGCATCTTCTTTACGAGCGTCTGTTTTTCGATTCGCCCAGGCCCGGACCGCCCATTTGATCCCCTCTATCCCTCCCATCGTACCGATGATTGTTATTATATCCGTTAATTCAATGTTCACTTCACACCTCCTCTTCTAATCTATTTTCCAGTTCATTGATTCTATCCCTAACCCGTTGCCTTTCCTCCCTTAACGCTATAATATCATAAGGTAACGGCTCACCTGCCAAGGAGGCTTCGTAACACTTCGTGATCTTGTAATCCCCGATATCGCTTTCAGTGGATGATAACCGTTCCTTTAATCTCTTTATCTCATTCTTGATAAATTTCCGATCAAAAACTTTCTCATACTTAAATGAAATGCGCTCACCGGCATCATACGGAATTATCCGAATAAAATATCCACTCTCGCATACGGTCTTACTCTCGTCCAATACCTCAACAGGTTTCCAGTTATCGCCTAACCCGGATAACTGTTCTTCGACACTGATAATTTTCTGTATTATCTCCCCGCTTTCATCCAGAGACCTTACAATCTCATCATTAAGCATCCTTGACACTAAATAACCACCCTCATTTATATATCCATATTCAACCATAATCACCACGAGAAAAAATTAGCACTCCATATCTCCTTATTAACTTTATTTACAGACCATTTACCAAATATAAATACGCCCATCGTACCATCCCCAATCTCAAAATAATCATTTTCGCTTGAGTCGTCATGAAGATGTTGGCCCCCCATCGTATCAACCCTTATCCCTCCTGTCCCCATTTGTTTTACTATGATAATTCGTCCTTCGACACCGTCATTTGGCAAATATATGACCGGCTGGTTCCCCTTGTTTGAAAGACTTATGACAATACAGTTATTCGGGCCCAGTTTCCTCGTATCATAATCACTACTATCAGTAATATACCTCACACCGAAAGAGGCTCCTAACGCCCGAAGGTTATAGAAAAACCCTCCGTAAGCCGGAGCTGTTCCGCTATTGCTGGCACGTCCATAAACTCCGGCAACGATTGTCTCATCTGCATTCATGGACCATGTAGATTTATTCACGGTAGAATTACCTAATCCAACAATGGCTGCCCGATGCGTAATGCCGGAACTCGTCGGCATCCCGTCAGTCTCGGCGTTATTACTGAATATTCCAGAAGGAGACATATATGCAACTCTGCTGTTCTTTTTGCTTCTCGCTTCAACAACCCCGTTTGCTGCATCTAATTTTATGATAGCCCCTTGGGTGGTATCCATAGAATGCTCCCCTCCGGATCTTGCCGACTCAATGATAATCTGCGCCGCCGATGCGTCTAACGTGATTTTGTTGCCATCAGTCAAGGTAGAGACTATCTTACCGCCGCTATGCCACCATGAACCGATTGAAGCCTGTTCTGCCAACAAGAGATTGGTAGCTACATTCTCGAACTGGTTACCGAACTCGTTCCAATAGTTTGTTTCAGTTGGTGCGTGATTATAAAAGCCATTGCCGGCATCAACACGGGCCACATAATATATGTTATTGTATTTTACAGCATCAACCCGTTTTGAAGTTCCATAATAAGTCTTATCCTTACCATAAATCCCTCGATAAACCATACATGGACCTGTATCACCGTCATCACCATCAACACCATCATACCCTGTCAATCTCGTGGGAGTGCTCCAATAAGTTATAAGTCCACCAGACGGGTATTTTTTGGCTACCGTACACCATAAGTATTGAAGCGAGCCAACCGAAGGCATTTCAGTAGTCCAGCCAGCCGGGGTTGTCGAGGTTTTAGAAAGAGACGGCGGGTCTGTGCGAGAGCCATTAACGGCATACCGGTATTCAAAGTAATTACCATCTATACCATCATCTCCATCAATGCCATTTGAACCTTGAGATGAAACAATTTGCCAATAATTCGTATTCGTTGGTGCAAAACCTTTCTTTGGTTCACTATATATATAGCGATAGGTAGACGTTCCCCCATTGTAGGTATAAGTGACCTCGTCCCCATTGTAGTACGTATATGTAGAATTATAGACACCACGAAAACAACCGATGAAAGACTCAGTCCCGCTGTCAGACTGAACTATCATTCCCTTAATGCGCATCTTCCCGTCTCCTTTGGTGTTAAAATCAAAGAACACGCTGTCATTCCCAACCCGGAACGCATTATTTACGAAATCAATGAAGTTCTGGCCATCAGCGGAGACAACACGATCGGTTGTCACCCTCCCCGGGGTGATCTCTGTGAACCCGTACAATTCCACGAAACTTCTCTCATCCTCAAACTCACTATTAAGGACACCGACAAGCAAGTGATAATATCCGTCTTCTCCCTCTATCTTTATCGCACTCTCGCTCAAGGTAAACGAACCTGTGCCGTTCGTCTTGCTGACCTTGGCATACAAATAGTAACTTTTATCCGGATCAGCTAAGGGAGGCGAGTTATATAACGCCATGTCCCAAAACTTATACTCATTCGTTTTATGGGATGACGATATATTCTTAATTCCCATTGTCATGTGCTGCAAGATTCCTGCCGGAGCTGTCAATATCTTAGTTTGGTTATTATACGTGATGTTGTGAGCGACAGTAACCGGATTTGTCTTACTCTTCACAAACCGGAATTGCAGACTCTCATCACCAACCAATAGCTGCATGGTATGTACGGCGATAGGATCGATCGAGGTGGAGAAATTCAAAAACGCTTTCTCAAGCATCTTCAATGTCTCGATCGCATCCCTATACCTACGCCTAGTGAAATTAAGGGCGTCCTTATATTGATTGTCCGTAACCACCTCGTTAGCGTCAATCTTGCCTAGCTGCGAGGATTTACCGGAAGCCACCGGGACATTCGACAGCTCTATTTTCGGGGAGTGGGGTTTGTTGATATAATCCTTGACCCCCGTTATCCTTATCGATATTCCCTCTGGCTGGTATTGGGTATCGGAGAACAAGATGTATGAGCCTGGCAATATCTTCCCACCGATTTCCAACCACCTTTTTTTAGACCAGTTGGAGTCAAGCTCCCCAGTAAAGGAAAATTGGTTATCCCCTTTTTCATATAAGACACGTACCGCCTCACGGAACATGTCCCAACTCGCCCCTGTCTTCGTGGCATTATCGCAGATATAAGCGGTTGGCAACGCTATCCCAAAAATGGCGTATTTATCTCCAGCGGACGGACGGGAAGCAGAATTAGGAAGAACCTGTCCTTCTATCTCCGCCGGCACTATCTTGAAACGACGCTCGGCATGGATATACCCGGTAAGGGCGTCGTCAGTTTGCTCTATATCAAATTCACGTCCGGCCAATCGCCCGCTCTCGAACTTTATCGTCGCCTTTTGACCGGCGATCCGGCATTGACTATAATCCAGTGCCGCAGGAATAGACGAGTCCTTTATGTCATAGAAGTTTTTTTTCTCGTCCACGACAATGGCCTCACTAACCGTACCGATACGTGAAGGATAATTCGCTGAGCCGTCATAGCTATCCTCCTGTCCCCCGGGAACAACCTTGTCCACACGATAGATGAACGTCCCATCCTCGGAGGTCCGGTACTTCCTTCCCTCATATTCCAGTTCTTGGTTTCTTGGCAATAACAATGTGGTACTACCATACTTAGAGGCATCAATATTACGTTCGCCTCCCTCCACGAACAAGATACTTACAGGCTGTTTATCACCGATGTTTGTACGTCCAGTCCCGGGAAGAAAGCCGTTGCCCTTTCCATAAGACAAAGCGAGCGGGGTATCCTTATTATACTCGATCTTCCACAGGTTCAATGTCTTGTTCGCTATGTCATATTCCGTATCCAAATCTCCCGAGACACGGTTCAAGGCATCAATGATATACTCGTTATTAAAAGAAAATAGACGTTCCGCAAGCTCTATGCACTTACCGACCTTCCAACCACTATCCCGCAAATTAAGATTATCGACGAACAATTGTAACAATTGTTTCGGCGTACATACGATCGAGAATTTCAACCTATTGGGGGTAACAGTCGTATCTTTCAGCTTATATTTCCTTAATGCTCCCTCATCGCCCCCAAACTCAACCGTATACTCAAAATTCCTTGTCCCCTTTTTCTTGAAATTAGAGGATAGCCACAGGTAATACCTTTGCCCTTGATACTCGATATACGAATCAATCGGTATCTCGACATGGGACGTTAACGAATAGTACAAAATGACCTTCGTTCCGTTCTTTATCGCCCGATACCGGTAACTACCATCATCAGGCGTTAACTCCAACAGCTTCGTTCCAGACTTATCAAAAATAACCATAATCAACCTCTCATATTCATCACGCATCAAAAATAACAAAAGTGTTTCTAATAAACACACTTTATAAGAATAACAAAGGGGAAACAGATAAAAATCCGCTTCCCCTTTAATTGAATATCAATATATTACCCCAATATAACTCTAGCCTGCGCCTTACAAGAATTACGATAGTCCTCTAATTCTGCGAACTCGGCGTCAAACTCGGCCTTTCTCTCATTATCCGAGCTCAATTTATTCAGCGTTATCGCCTCTACCCGATCGGCGGAATACTCTCTCCGAACCAATCCAGAGACAAAACCGTCATAACTTGCGGAAACCGCCTCTATAAGCGTACCTCCATCCCTCTCGGTGCCGGAATAAGCATAAGCCGTACAAGGCGCTGGGGCCAACTCGCCATTATGGACCTCCGGTACATAGTCCTCAATCACCTCCTCATTTAGATAAAGAATGAAATGATTATCATCAAACTGGCTATATTTTTTTCTCTCTGTATAAATTTGTCTAAACATGATCATGTGAATCTAAAAAACTTCTTACTATACTTGTTCGTAAGGACCTTGATCACGGTATCCACCGGCAAGTCCTCATGAGAGAAGTCCGTAAGGGCTTGATCGATCAAGACTGCGGAACCGGTGAAAGCGTAATGATCCTCATCTTTCCACCGGAAGCGGATCGCCAAGCATTTTTTGGGAGTCCCATCCTCGTTTTTCTCGATCTTGCTATCCTCGATCTTATAATCAATCAGTTCTATGAGTTTATCATCCTCCGGACCTCGTTTATCCTCTGGTAAACGAGTGTCATAAAGAATATCCTCAAATTTTATCTTACGATCTGCCGGTAGATCATCCCACGGACTTTTTTTATTCCTTATCACCTGTCCTAATCTTTTCCTTGGTGTTTCCATCCCTAATTTATTTAATAGATTTTCAGTATTCGCATGTTGAATGAAGCCCATACGGGACGACGCCTTCCTTCGTATCTCCTCGTTCGACAAACCCCTTTTTCTCAATTTCGCAATCTGTCTGCAAAGAGCGACCTTATTTCGTTTCCTCACCAAAAAATAATCTGGAAAGTGAACATATCCACCCGTATCAACACCCTCGACAACATGGCCTACTTTCCATTTCGGGTTAAGACTGATCTTAAGCTCATTAGCATAATAAAGCCCGATCCATTCTATCACAAAATGAAGGAAAACGGTGTCCTCATGCAAGATAAGGACATCATCGGCGAGACGATAACAGAAATCCAATCGGTCCAAATATCCCTTAAATTTATCAGAAAGAAATTGAACCCCTTTGGATATCTCCTCATGATCACGTTCCGTCTTGGCCGTCACGATCCTCTCCTCAATATACCTTCTCGTGTAATACTCAACCAAAGCCGGGCAGTCCTTAACATAAAAACATCGCTTCAAGTCATGATCGAAAAAATACAGATAAACAAGCGAGAAGAACTGCGCCAGCTTTGTACCGGGAAACATACCGATATCCCCCTCGACGCTATCTATGATTTCATCAAACCTTTCCAATAGGTGATTATCCTTTATACGGGTCCTCAATAGCCCTTTCAGCATTGAATGATTGATTGTCGGATAGAAATGATGGATATCGCACAAAAGATAATCCATGGTACGCCCCGGATAATCCTTTAAAACCTTCCTGATGATTCTCATGTAACCATGTGGTCCACGGTTCTTAACCCCGCCGTATGTGTATGCGGTAAATGATCTAGTGAAGAAATCCTCAACCTCGTTAAGCATCGCCCAATGCTGAACGTGATCCGAAAATGGGAGCATGCCGATCAAGCGCTCTTTAGGCTCATAAACGGTCATGAATCGATACGGGGAAGTAGTGAAAGTCCCGTCATTGAAAGAATCCATGAGAGTGGAAAGGTTCTTTTCCAGATCTTCCTCGAACTTTAGCACGGGCTTTTTACTATGCTTGTTTTTGCTAGCATAATCAAAAGCCTTGCAATAATTATCTTTCCGGGCTATATTCCCGGAAAAGTTACCTTTTCTCCTCATTTCGTGTCTCTAGTGTCTTAAAGTGTCCAGTGTCTGCAATTGCCATCGAGCCATGAGCCGTCGGCTGTAAAGCCTACCAGTACTACGCCCTTTAGCCTTGATTTTTTGTCAAGTGACAGGGTCTCTTTTCCACTTCTTATTGCTGAAAAATCAGCGGCATATCTTAGGGGCGACGACCAGTTCACGTTAGCATTCGAGACCCCATTGTTACCATTGAGGTACGCTAAGCCAGCATTAGCACCGTTGTTCGCATTACCACGACGGAACGGACAGCGAAGGCCGGAACAGGACGTCAGAAAAGACAACCCACCATTTAGGCGCCACAAATGTAAAGATTAATTCCTTTTGTTCGACCGCCTTACGGCGGAAAATTCAAAAGCAGAGTAAAAAAGGAATGGAAACAACATTTCAAAGAACTAAGATGCGGCACTTACGTGCCTTGGGTGCTCGGGCGCTTCGCACCCTAATGGACACGAAGAACACTCGAACACGAAGAACGCTAGTACTGCACGGGGACCGGGCTTACGTCCTCTGCAAAATAGCAGAGGGGCGACGACCAGTACACGTAAGCGTGCGAGACCGCAAGGTAACCAAGGAGGTACGCTAAGCCAGCATAAGCACCGCTGCTCGCATTACCACGACGGAACGGACAGCGAAGGCCGGAAGTTGCGTTGTCGTTATACCAACCGTCAGCGTAATACGTCTCTGAGCTTCCGCTTGCAACCGTAGGAGCGCTACAAAGATTCTGCATACTCAACTCGGTTATATACTTCCAGCCAGCCGGAGAGTTCGCCGGGACTTTCGCCGCTTTTATCAAACCTTCAATCGAATTAATATTAAACTCCGAATAAAGAGATGGGGCTACATAATAATCGGCACTTCCATCCGCTAGCTTATTCATCAGGGCGCCACGCTCGATCAAGCCTATATGACCATACAGGTTTTTCAAGCCGAAAAAGCAAGGTATATGCATCGTTTGTTTCTTTGTACCATCTTTCCCTATTACATCGTAATCACTCACGCCGACAGAGTCACCCAACTCGACACCGACAGAAGTCGGCAAAAACGGATAGTAACCAAAATCAGTGTTCCACCATCCACCGGCGTCTGTAACACCGATACCGGTACCACCTTGATACAGACCGTTTGCGTCCTTGCTCGTGTTCAACGCGGACTGAGGGTGACGGGTTCCCATGATGATACGATAGATATAACCTACGACGGTATTCGAGACAAACCAACCGGCTTCCCAACCCTCACCTTTCTTACGGGCGTAAGCCCCAAAAGTAGCCGCTGGCAAATAGGTCGCAACCCTACCCAGCAACGTATTATAAGCCGCATCCTTGTTTGAGTCATTATTTCCGCCACGATACCTAACGTCGTTACTCACGACAGAGACTAACGTATTGGTCGTACGGTCGATCACTCCAGCACCCAAGGCGGACGTACCGCCAGCAGGGATATAATAATTCAAACGACCGGGAATAGGCGTTAGACTGACAGCCTCATAGTAATACGTAGAGTCTACCCACCATGAATAGTAGTGGGCGTTCCAGCACCACAAGTAATCGCCCATAGATCCATCAAGAGTCGCCGGGGAACCATCCGCAAAGCGATGGTGATTCGTCGGGTCCAGTTTACGCCGACTACGGTCCAGAGATACAAGGTAGCAACCCAAACCTAAAATACTGGGTAGCTCACGTAAGAAATCGAGATTACCGTAAGCCTCGCCTATAGGGGTAGAAAACCCACGCTTCCAGCGACGGATCGCTATATGCTTGTTTACGATAGAGACCGCATCGGCGAACGGGATCTGCACCGACTCTCCAGTTTCTTTGGACACTCCCTCGATCAAGTACTTGGAGGGCTGATTCGTATCAGCCAAGGGCAACTGACCGATCGTCTTGCCATTATCAAAGGCCGTGATGATTGCACGCACCTTATCTTCCTCTGCTGTTGTTAATGACATAATTCTATTATTAAAATGTTAAACAATTATACCTTTCGTATCCGGCTACCGGATAACAACCTCATTACACTACCAGCCTTACGAATAACCGGGGCAGTGACCTCGATGACTATCGTTTGGGCCAACGAGGTGTTATGCGACGGGATAACGTGGATCGTGGCTGTGCCGGTCTTACGGACAGTCAAGTTCCCACGTGGGTCCACATACAATGCGTCACCGGAATAAAACGCTTGCAGAAATATCACGTTAGGAAGGACATAGGCCGGGAACAGACTCACGGCAATCCTCTGGGAGACAGTATTCCCCAATGTCACCCTTTTAACGTATCTCAATTCCATTCTAGTGGGAGCCAATAACGCTTGACTCATCAACGATTGCTCGGCGGCTCTCATCGACGCAATCTGCGCATTACCCTCGGAGATCATAGCCTCGGCCTCCACAGCGGCGGCAAGAGCATCATCGGACGCTTGACCGGCCAAGCCTGCCTGTTTTTTGGCCTCTTGAGCATTGATATTTGCTAAGCCCGCCGCTGATATGGCATTCCTCGTGGCCTCGATGGCCTTATTTGCTTCCTGCAGGGCGGTCTTTGCCGCTTCCGTGGCTTGCGTACCACGGGCTATACATTTCCACCAAGCCGTATCGGTCAAGGCATGGCCTTTATTCTCATCCTTCACGGACAAATAGCAACTATCGTCCGTAGTGATAAAATCAAAGCGATCATATGAAGTACCGGAAGCGTAGGCACCGGCATCAGTGAAAGCGACCTTTCCTAGAAAAATCTTTGTCATAAACTATATGATTTATAATCCAACATTCAAATAAAGCTCACCAGAGATTTGATCGAACTTGATCAAGTTTGGACTCACCTCGTCGTCGAAACTCATATATAGCCCCATGTCAATCTCGTCGATAGAGAACGTGGGATACAAAACACCACCCTTCGCCAAGACTCCCGTATCAATATATTTCTTCGTGCCCTCGTCCCACTGCCACCAATTACCGTTATCGCCCATCTTAGGGGGATTATCTCCATACTCTTTAGCACGGTTCCCTTGAGTCTTGGCGAAATTTCCTTGCGTATTGGCGTAAGAAGCTTTCTCATTCGCCAATTTCGCCGCATCATTTGCGTTTTTAGTTGCGATCTCGGTATCTTCCTTGATCTTCTCTAACCCATCGTGGGCGGTATTAGCGTTAGCTGCAGCTTTATTGGCTAGATCAGCTGCGGTATTAGCCTTACCGGTTGCGGTATTGGCGTTCCCTGTCGCAGTGATAGCATTCGCCGTAGCTGTATTAGCCTTAGCCGTGGCCGCCTCCGCATTCAACTTAGCCGTATTAGCGTTGTTAGTGGCGGTGATAGCGTTCTTTGTCGCTGCAATAGCATCCTGCGTAGCCTTCACCACATTGTCATAAGCCGTCTTGATAAACTCAAGGCTAACCTTTACGCTCTTGTTTGTCGCATCCACTCCTAGCGTCCACAATCCAACAAAGGACGTAGCCGCCTTTAACTGTGATAATTTTACTTTCTTAATCGGCATAAGTCTTCATATCTATACAAGTTTCACCATCCTCCTCCAACACGATCCACTCACCGTCTTCCGTTGCTAGGATATATTCCGTCTCCCCAATCCGGAAGACAGTAAATACAAACGTCAAGTCAAACTCAAGGACGACCCCATACTTATCCAGCTGCAAGAACTTGCAACCAGACATTTTCTTGTAATGTACAGGATACTCCTCTCCCGTATATTCCACGTATAGGGAACGTAATTCCGGTTGTATCAAGTCATTGAAAAAAGCGTCATAGCATCTCCAAAAACGGACGATATCCCTCGCTTGCATCAAGCACTTGAACGTACATTCCTTGCTATTGAACACCAGTTGGTCAACGTCATATATCTGACCGTCATTGATCTCAATCTTACGGAGCAAGTTCTGTTTCACGGTCGGGGATTTAAGCAATTCCTTCCGGCCATCTTTCACAGTGATACCATAATCCCTAAGAGATAACCCGTCAATCTCATAATCACTTCTTGGTATGATCACGCCACAATCCCCGGCCGGAGCGTAATTAACCAATCTCACCGGCTTATCCTTTACTAGCTTTAGGCTAAACCGAGTTGCGTCAAACCAAATCTTATTATCGTTATGCGACGACAGACGCAAGCTCCATTCACGTCCCAATGCCGTAATGTAGAATATATGATAACCGGGCTTACCTATATGATCAATTAAACTACAAGCATCTTCCGCATAAAATGACAGTGTGATTTCACAGGGATTTAAAATGGGTGTCTCAAGGTCAACCTCAATGCCATCCTCTTCCGGCCAGTCATTACTATCAGGATCATCTAACGACGGGAACGTTGCCACCTCATCAAAACCACCCCGGATAAAAACAGCTCTGTATTGGGTGTATATATCTATTCCATCTATGTAACAAGCTCCTTTCATATCACAACATATTTACTCCTTTATCCACAATTATCTCAAGATGTTCACAAACAGCCCCCATCTTCTTATTGATCTCATTCAACTTATCGGTATTTATCTCGATATTCCTCAAGTGCCCGGTTATGACAATCATGTTATCCTTTATGATCTTGACATTCTCGTTTACCATCAAGGTCGAGTTTTTCATTTCCGTAATGGACAGCACTATGCCATCTTGCGCCGCAGTCTGCTCATTTATAGCCGCAACAATATCATTCAAAATGATAGAGACGGCCATCAACCGACCGTTCATTTCCGTTACCGAGTCTTGTGAGACAGATTCTATTCCCTTCTCCACCGCAGAACGAGAGGACTCATCCTGTTGTTTCAAGTCAATTCCGGCATCCTTCAAATAGCCGTTCACAGTACCAAGGATATTCTGCAATAGAGGCAGGTTCTTTTCATAATCCCCTACCAACGTACCCGTACGCTCCGCCACCTGCTTCATCAGCTCCGTCTCGGTCAAATCCCCCGAAGCATATTTATCGTATAGGGCGGCGATATCATCATCGAATTTGCCTACAACTTTCTTAAGCACGATCGTCCTCATCATATCAGAGACAATATCCCTAAACGTATCAGACGCATATCCCTTAAATGAGGTAAGAGCATCCTTTCCACTGTCCAACCAATCCCAAAGGCTATCCACGAAGTTCCCGACTAAAGGCTCATACAAGGAACTCACATAATCATGCAGCTGCTCAAGGTACTCATCGTACTTTTCCCTAAGCTCAATAAGGCTTTCCAAGGTCTCTTTCGTCTCACCGACAAGTTTCTCTCCATAATTGTCGATAAGTGATTGAGCCAACTCCTTATTGATAAGTCCCTTGTCATCAAATAAATCCTCTCCTAAGTTATTTTTCACCCATGAGATAAGATCCTCCGTTTTCTGGGATTTAGAGCCAATGCCGGTACCAAGAAATCCCTTGCTCTTTTTCCTCGTCTCGATACGAAGATTATTGACGGCGGCCGTCATTCCCTCCTCGTATTTCTGCCCGGTCCATTTTTGCCAGACCCCCGTCCAGCCCAAAGGGGATAAGGTGTTCATTATTCCATTAAGTGCGCCTGTCAACCAACCACCGCCGCTCTCATTCTGGTATATGGCTTGCCCCTCGTTCAGTTTCTCATAATAGGACCTCAAAACCTCATCATGAATCTTCCTGTAATTACCCAGACTATCCAGACCATTGCCTGAGAACCAATCCTCCTCCGCTTGCCTTGCCTCAAGGACAGCGATAGTATATTCGTTGACAGAGTCTTTCAGCCTATTGATTTCCTTGACCTTTTCCGAGTACGCCTCATACTGGCTGTATGCGTCACCGAACAAAGAGCTCAACTGCTGCAATAACTGGATACCAACTGAAATGATTCCCAATATCACAGACGCTTTCTCCACGGCGGACATCTCCTTCGCCGCAGCGCTGGCCAACGTGCTGATACCATCCATGGATAAAGCCGTGAAAGAGGTGATATCACCCATGAAAGATATGATCTGTCCCGACGTTCCACCGATGGAATCACCCACACCTTTCAAGTTCGACCCTAGTTCCTCGACTTGCTCCGAAACGGACTTCTCGGCTTTCCTGTAATTATTGTCAGCCTTTACGGATTTATCCTTCGCCTTATTATATATATCGACGGCCTCCGCTACGCTTAGATACTCGTTCTCAATATCGATAGTACCCGTATCACCATTCAGCTTGGAGCTCTTTATCCCCTTTATGATCTTTCCTCCCGACCGTACATAGTCAAGCTGGCTCTTAGCGTTGGCGAGCTCCTGTCCCACCTCCGCCAATTCCTGTTTCCGGTCCATGAGAATCCTGAACGGGTTCCGGCTCTCCAACTCGTCAAGGATCGACTGGATGGTATTGGTATATTCTCGCAAATCCTCCGGCTTCAACACCTGTGCGGCGGTTTGCTTGGCATCCTCCAATTGCTTCAATAAGGAATTCAATGTCTCAGAGGACGTGTTCTTAAGATTCTCAAAAGCACGTACATATTCGGGGGTTTGCCTCAATTTTTCAAAATCAAGCCCCATCAAAGATTTACCCTTATCCTTGGTCGCCTGCGCAATGGCCCGGTCTATCTTCTCAACCTTTGCGGTATCTCCTCTCTCTACGTATTTGCCACGTTCCGCACGTAAGGCCGCGATATCATCGTTGAATTTCTTCTCTATCGCGACCCGTTTATCAGTATAACTCTGGTACTCATCCGTCAACGACTTATATAAAGAGACTTCCGCCTTCTTTCTTGCGTCTGCAGCGGCTTTCTCATAAGCTACAAGGGCATCCTTCTTATCCTGTGGCAAATCCGCCCTTGTTTTTGTCTTAGGCTCAAAAACAAGGCCTTTTTTCTTATAATCCGGATGTTCCTTTTCCCATGCCAACTGCTCGATCTTCTGCTGACTTTTTATATACTCATAGGCACGACGCTCATTCTCCGCTTTGGCTTTCCGGTGATCAAGTTCTATTTGCGCCTGTTGCTTAAGGAACCCCTCTTCCATGGCATCAATCTTAGCCTGGGAGATTTCCAATTCTGCCTGTACGGAAGCCTCCTTCTCACGTTGCGTCTGCTCATTCAATTGGCGTAAGCGTTCCGCACTCTCTACTTTCAAGCGGTTGGCTTCCTCTTGCCTTTTCTCCTTTGAATTAAGCGTCTTACTATCAATCTCAAGATTTTTCTTTAGCTGATCAACAATCTTTTGCTGGTCGTCAATCTCTTTTTTAGTGGCGGTAGAGTTATCTTCTTTCAACTTTTTAAGTTTCTCCTCAGCCTCCGTCAATTCTTTTGTCCATCGCACCTTTCTCTCGGCGACGGTCTCGGCATGCTTACTCTCCTTCTTCTGTACCTCGATCAACGCTTCCCGAGCCCGTGACAGGTTTAATTCGATCTCTATAGATGAGTTTCCCTCATCGACCGCCTTTTGATAACCATCAATAAGCTCCTGTATCTTCTTTGAGGTCATCGACAGGTAATCGACGCTTTCCTTGCCGAATCTCTGATCAATATCGGAGAAAGCGGAAGTCAATGTCTCATTATCCTTTTTCAATGCCTCAATCGCATCCCGGACCGGGTTATCAATCTTCGACAAACGTTCCACCCCATCAGCGCCACGTGTATAAACGTTCTTTGAAAAAGACCTGACAATATCGGCAGCGACATCAGACAAGACACCATTCTTTTGGATATCCTGGACGATCGTTGAATAAAGGGCCGAGGCGTCACGCTCATTCTTCACCTTGCTACGGATAGCCTTCTCTAATTGCTCCAGATGTTTTTTAGAATCCTCCTTATATGCGTCGGACGCAACACCCTTGGCATCGGCTATAGCCCGGTCGATAGCTGATTGCCTAGCCGCCGCACTCACGGCCTCATAAGCCCGGGTGACATTATCCAGCGACTCTATCTCCTCACCAAGCCCACGCAGATATTCGCCATATTTATTAAGTATCGATTTCTTAGCGTCGTCATACTCCTTGGTCCCCCTTTTCGCAGCCTCCAGTTTTCCGAACAAGCGATCGATCTCCGTCTGTTCCATGGTGACCTCGCTATTGAACTCCCGAAAACGGTCATTCAACTTACCCTGCCACTTCTCGGCATCGGTTTGATAAGTTATCAACTTATAGATACCATAAGAAGCCGCCAATATGCCAGCTAACGCAATTGTCCAAACATTAGCTGCAAGAACCGCATTCAATTTTGATGTAGCGGCAGTAAGTAATCCAGTAACCCTAGCTCCAACTGATTTAGCGGCAGTATTGGCAGCAACACCGACCGTATTCAAACCTGTTTCAAGTGTATTAGCCTTCCGGACAGAGGAATCAATCAAGGCTCTTTTTGAATTTACTTCCCTAGCGGCTGTATTCTTATTGATCTCAGCCGTGTTCAACCTTTCCTCAGCCGTATTCAACGCTGTCTCAGCTTTCTCTATTCCTTTCGTGGAAATAGATGTATCAACAGCCTTGATTTCCGTACGATAAGCGACAACATTTCGTGCGTGTTGAACCTCCTCCGCCTTGGCTATGGCAATTTTCTCGGATATCTTGGCTATCTCCCGGTTTTTTGCGGCTATCCGGGAATCTATAACCGCTGTTTCCTCACCCGCAGAGGCAAGAAGCCATCGCTGGTATTTCATTTCCTCCACACTCGCAATCGCAGTCTGCTTCTGGTCTTGTAATTTCAAGGCCAAGAGAGCCGCCCTGCTTTGCTTCTCGCTCTCCATAGCCATTTTCTTCTCTAGCGCAGTGACTTTCGCCGTATCAGCGTTCTCTTTATCGGCTATAGATGAAGAGCGGGCGGCTTCCAACTCCTCTTTCCTCAACTGGACATTCTTTATGGCTTGCTCACGTAACTCATCAGCCGCCTCCAAACGATCCTTGGCGGCATCAAGCTCCGTATTGGCAACTACAGCCACTTGGGTTAAGCGGTCCATTTCGGTCTTTATCTCGGTCTTTAACGCCTCGATATATTCCTTCGTCCCGGCGATCAAGCCTTGCTTAGATAGGTTCGCCTTAATCTCGGTTGTCTCTAGGTTCTTTAACGCCTCGGACTCGGCTTTGATAATCGCCACACTCTCGGCCTTTTTGAGAGCGCCATAATAAGCTGCATTAGCGATAAGGGCGGTCTTATGCACACCATACAAAGCGATAAGTCCAGCCAAGGCGGAACCGATCTCCTTATAATGATCAACTAAGTAATTAGCCCCGGAAATACCACCTGTTATAAGAGCGTCATTAGATTTACCCACCTCATTGAACTTGGTCTCGATATTATCCATAAGATTGGATATCTGACCTGTCACAGCCTTCGACTGATCCCTCATCAAATTAAAGAAGGTTCCACCCTTATTGGTCATGTTCTGGAACGCTTTCTCAACTTCCGGGAAGCCTACACGACCGGCCTCAACCAAGGTATTCACCTCGCCGACACTAACATTAAGGATTTTCGCCAGTTCCTCATAAATAGGGATACCACGCCCGGCGAATTGACGAATATCCACGGTGTAAGCACGCCCTTGGCTACGCAACGTCCCATAGAGATAGATAAGATCACCTAAAGGAACAGAAACACCGGAAGCGACATTTCCAAGCATCTCCAGATCGGAGGTTATCTTATCGGCAGCCGTACCATACGCAAGAAGCTGTTTCGCCCCCTGCCCTACCTCCGTCAAGTTAAACGGGGTGACTGCGGCAAAATTAACGAGCTCTCCCATCAATACCTTTGCCTTTTCCCCACTATGTAACATCGTCCGGAAAGCGATATCCAGCTGTTGGAAAGTTCCATACACCGACACCATCTCAGAGGCGAGACGCTTAGCCATGTCCAATGACAGAAAGGCACCGGCAGCCGCCTGCATCCGCCCAAATGATTTAGCGACAGACGCACTGGCCGTATCGGTATGGCTTTGCATCATATTGATGTTCTGTACATATCTCTGTACGTTTCGCTGCATTTCGGATATATCCAGCGTCGCTTTAATTCCTATCGTTCCTTGAGCGTCCATTTACGTGTTACATGAATTGTGCAAAATATTCGTTAGCGTGAATTTTCTTTTCCAGAATACGGGACGGATCATCCGTTTTCTCATTTTTTGGTTTACTACCCGGTATAGCGGCATTGAGTAAGATGATATTGAGATAAGACCTCTTGGATACTACCTCCTCAAAGCTCATACGGTAATATTTCATCACTCCGCTGATGGTTGACCAAGCGGAGTCACTTCGGGCGTATTCGTCGTCCTCGTTATCTCGTTTAGCCCTTTTAGGAAAATGATAGTGTGTAAAAAAAAAGTGGCGTCCATCGTTTTCGCCATGTAATCCTGCAATTTTTTATAACGCCGCACGGTTAATCGTTTTTTAATGTACCCCCCGAAAAGCCAACGCATCCATGAGCTACGGAACATCGTGAGCACGGCTATTTCCGCCATTTTCTTGGATTCCCCATGGAAAAGTAAGGTTGCGGATACATCTAACAGGCCTTTTACCTTATCCTGTGTAATCTCTGGTAAATCCTTGGTTATCTCACCGATATCCCAAATCTGGTTATAGGTTATGGGATATACGAAAAAAGGAAGCAGACCGAATCGAATAATCGTCGGACGCTCCCCTATGGTATCGGCTACCCTTTTTTGTACATTCTCGTCTTTCATCCTCTCTCTACATTAAAGCCCCGGCCCGTATCGACCGGGGCTAATTCAACATCAACAACCAACACTACATATCAACGCCGGGAATCCGGCTAAACAACATCACACCTCAGCGGGGGCGGGAGCCGTATAAATCTTATTACGGGCCCCGCTGATCTCCTTCCCTGTCTTATCAAGGTTAGCGACCTTCTTGAACTCAAGGTTGAAATTCGGGAATCCGGACTTACCGATCGTACCGGTCTTTGTCACTTTCACTTTCATCTTAGCCCACTGGAAAATACGAGCAGGGAAATCTTGGAATTCTTTGGTCTTTAGTTCCACCGCTTGGTTAGGCAATTTATAACCTACCGTTTCCTCATTCCACTCCCCTTTCTTTGTATATCCATAAAGATATTTATAGGCGTTTTCCCCCATGTCGTAGGTCTGGACGGTAAAGCCCTCACTACCGGCGTCGGAAGGAAGCGAGGCATAGAGCGTATCCATATCCTCGACCTCTATATCGTTGTCACCCGGAGCTTGGTCATTATGAGAAAGCGAATCTTTCGGGATCGCAGTCACCTTAAAAATATTGGCTACCGTCTCGAAATCCGGATAATTGCCTGCGTCCTCGCCTGTCTCAATAGCAGGCGCCAATTTTAGGTAATCAATACCATATACCGCTGTTTTTGACATATCACTGATATTTAATTATAATACGTTACTTTAATTCTAAAATTCTGATAATGAGTATTATCATCATCATCTGAAAAAGATTCATCATAAAGGGAGAATTCAGCACCGGAACGTTTTGTGTAAACATTGCCTTCCGCATCTTCGGTCTCCTTGAACAATGGGGCTACCAGATCGGATATCTCATCAATCCTACCGCTATCCGGTTCATCGGTATCACTATCCTTCACATGGATATTCACGTTGACATATCCTTCTTGCAACCCGGATTCTTGGGGAAACGGAAGATGATTAACGACGATATATTCCCTCCCGGAGAAATTACTCTCCCGATTGTTCTTAAAAATCCGGACACCCAAATTAGGAGCCGTCAGGATCTTGCATATTATCGTTATGGCTTCCTGTCCTCTCATTAAAAACCCGCTTTAGAAAGTATATTCCTCATTTTCGCCTTTACCTCATCCTTTAAATACTTCTCCGTTCCAGACAAGACGTTCTTACCCCTATTCTCCACCGATCGAGCGTAATTCATTCCAGCGATAATCAACAGAGTGTATCCGGTATCCCCGGCCAGCATCTCATGTATTTTATTATCCGCAAGAAATGCGGATTTATCCGTTATTCCGGAGCTACGCTTGAACTCACATTCTATGATCTTACCATCGAAAGCTATGACATAACCTATCGAGTTTCGTAGATTACTAGTCCTATCGATATAGGTTCCATGTTTGCGGGCATGGTTTACGGAGCCTTCCCCGATAACACGGAAGTTAAAGCAAATAGCCGCCTCGACTCTTTGAAGCTGCAATTCTAAAATGCCCTGTACCTTATTCCAATCCCCAGTCCTCTTGAAACTCATAAGAATATGCATGATTTACGTTTCACCGTACCAAAGCCTTTTACCCTCATTTCGACATTCGAGACAGTCCCATCCGCTTTCGTAATACGAACACGGTCCCCCAGCTTTGGGATCACGGATAAAATAGAAGTTAACACTACCTGATAGGTGTACACATCGTCCTTTCCGTCTGCTGACGGAATGGTTCTCGCCGCTTGGTTACCATGAATTTTGCATGCACCTAAATCAATCCAGTTCTCATCCGCTTTCACCGGGTTGAAATCATCGTCATGACCGCCACCGGTTCTAACCAACAACTCTATTTTATCATCGTGCCACATATTACCAATAACTGGAACCGTCCTCAATAGATGTCAAGTCATTATCAAGAAGATACTCGGAGGAATCAAAGTCAAATTGCTTACACAACATCCTCATGTGCACTTCCAGTCCTTCCCGGTCATAAGAATTCGCACAATCTACTTCCTTTTCCGAAGTCAAGGAACGTAGACCAGATAGATAACCTAAAACAGCCTTTACAACCACACGCTTGTCCTCACATTCATCATCAGGCATTAAGCCAACATCATCGAGGGCATCATCAACAATCAACTTTGTAGGATTGAAATGCAAGCATTTGGCAATGAACACTTCCGAGTTCTTCATGATAACTTACTCCTTATTAGTTTCCGAAAGCTCCTTGATACGGTTATCAAGAGCCAGTACGACAGAGACACGAGGCTTTTCCAAGGCGTTCTCGGCAGCCAGATAGCCTTTCAGCTTCTCAGCGTCCTCAAAAGTCTTGACTGCGGCCACGATCTTCTGCCATTGCTGGGTCATGTCAATATCGGTAACAGGTTCCCTTTCCGAGTGCCCGGTGTCCGGCTTACCTCCGCCGCTACCATTCTCACTAGAACGGGTATCGACCTTCGCTTCCCCGGATTTCTCCCCATCGGCCACTCTCAAGGCCAACCCCTTCTCGATCGCATGTTCCGCACGATCATCCGGTAGTGACGTGATTACGTCACCCGGATAGAACATATCTCTCGTTTCCTTATTCCGAAACGCCTTAATCGCTACAATCTTCATAACTGTACCTGTTTATACCTCCGGGACATTGTCCGCCGAAGTAGGGTTAATAACTGAGGCGTCTTCCGCAAATTTCTTGTCGGTATTCCGGACCTGCAGATTCACGACGCCATTGATTGCGGTCACGATTGGCACCGCACGCCAAGTAGCCTGAGTGAACTCCGCCGGAGTCTGGCCGGAGCTTTCTCCCGTACGCCATTTAGCGATACGGATGCCGTGATCTGCGTCCGTATAATCGACATCGGGGTCTGGCATAAGTTTATTATCCTCGACCGCAGGTTGAACCTCCGCCAATTTCTTGTCTTTAGTCTCCGGGATAAAAGTAACGACGTTCTCATCCCAAGGGATAATATTAGTGGGTTTACCATCCTTTTGGTAAGCCGTACGCTTATTGATCTCCACGATAGGAGGAATTTTCATGGAGGAAAGCAAGGCGTCAAACTCGTCTTCTTTCACGATCCTCGTGGCTTTGTCCCGACCTAGGGCGGCCAACCGGATATTCAACGTACGCAGCATCCAGTACTTGACCCATGGCGCTACCCATATCTCCTTGAACTCGATACCTTTTTGCCGATACATATAAATGATCTTGACAAACAGGCCAAGAAGATCCATGCTCTCATTATTCAAGTTGGCCTCGGTCCACTCAAATTCCTTCGGGAGCAACAATTTATTTTCCGAAGGCATCCCGTAATCAACCTCATAAGTTATACCCTCCGGATTATCAACCGCTGGGTCGAACAAGGCAACGCCACCACCGGAAAGCGATTTCAAAAGGATCTCGTCTGCGACATCCTTACAACCCAGATAACCGTCCTTGAAATCACCTAGGATGATCTTCTCCATTTCCTTGATTTTCTGCTCCGGATTAAGATGATTGTTCTCATACACCTCAAGCAAAGACCTCAACGTCTTTACCGTCATCTTGAACTTATGTCCGAAACGGGGGATTTCCCCACTCCATACCTCGAAGCCCCGCCCTGTACGCAACGGAGTATCGGAATCGTTACCGATCACGGCGGCACGGATACGGACACTGTATTGCCCCATGATACCTTCCGCCGTCAATCCCAGTTTAGGCGGACGAAAATCACACAGACGATCCACGTAGGTCTGTTCCCACAATGTCTTGTTCGCCAAGCTAGCCTGATCAAACATGATCTGCATCGACCCAAGCCAATCGATAGGTTTACCTGTCTTGGGATGATTGACATCAAATGTCGTAAATATAGAACGCATTTTAAACCTCCTCTCTTAATACGATTTCGTGAATTGGATATTGGGGTTTGTCTTAAGGCAGTGCCCCGCAATAAACTTCTCCGGGATAGGCGGGATACGTCTTTCGTAGAAATACGCCCCCTTAGAGTCCGTCGTGACATCAACACTCGTCTCGTCCCGACCGACAACCGTACCCTGCTGTTCCGCAGCGTTAGTAACTCCCTGTGGGGCGTCAACCGGGAAAACAACCGGAGCCTTGCCCTCACCCTCAACGGAACCCGCCATAACCTCAAACAAGGCGTCACCAACTTTCAAGCCGGTTATCTCCTTCGACAAAGTGATCACATAACCATTGCGGTCATGCTTGATTTCCTCAATGCTAGCCGTGTCCTCAAAGTTCCCTGTCTCATCTTTCGCCACATGGTCATTGACCATGAAGATAGGAGTCAGATACTCATCACACTCCAGGGAAACCTTCTTAGCGTCCGTCGCATTAATGGCGACAACCCTTGACGCCTTCAATACAACGACCTTACGAAGTATCTCGTCATATTGGGCCAGGGACGCTTCCGGAATAACAGCTCCAATAGGATATTTCACATTGACAATATCCAGATTGAAACCGCCGCTAACACTCAAGGCAGGCGAACCGGTACAAACGGGACGCATACCGCCAAACTTTTGTTTCCGAAATTTCATTTTACTCTCAATTAATAGTTAAACTTACTTTTCCTCAGAGGCAATCGCACTCAACCAACCGTCAGCGACAGTCTTGTTCGCCTGATCGTCGGAGACCTGCGCTCCTTCTGCGGTCTTGGGCTTTAGACCTTTGTTGATAAGATGTTGTTTGTAACCCGTTAGGTATTCTTTCGGGTCCTTGTCCTCCGGTACGGTAACAAACTGCATCTCATCCTCACTCAAACCCAGATCCTTCATTGCGCTGGCTATTTTCGTTTGCCGTTCCGATTTGGTTCTTTCGGCTTCATAGGCATCGATCTTCTGCTGGAAAGGCTTCCATCTTTCTTCCATTTTGGAAGAGAAATAGTCATCAAGCTCATCAGCAGTGTAAGTTTTTTTGCCTCCCTTGCCTTTTCCCTCTTCGCTACCACCGGCATTCACAGGTTTCCCGTCCTTCAATCCGTGCTTTTCCTCGTAATTACTTACAGAAGTCGAGGCAGCTTCATTAGCCCGGTAATCACCATACGATTTCACAACGTCTTGAATAGTGATGCCGTCCACAATGGCCGTAATCTGACTTTCATCCGTTACATTTTCCGCTTTTTTAGTCGCAATCCGATCTAGGACCGCTTCGTCTATGCCCACAAACTTGGTCTTCAACGCATCCAAAAGTTTCTTTTTCATAACCAACATTCAATTTTGCCGGTAAAGATATAAAGTTTTTTATATATGCATCTATTAAACACACTTTGCAACTAAAAGCGAATCAGTATATTGGACTAATAATTAATTTTTTATCATAAAAAAATCTTTCAAATCTTTCATATATTAAACATTTGGTATATTTTTGCAATGAATAAATGATTTTATTAAACGCATATAATTTTAAGAATATGGATTACGCAGTATTATTTGTAGATGGAAATCTAAAAGAGTTTCAAACACGTGAAGAAATGATGCAATTTGGTGTCAAGACCAAATGGAACCAAGTAGTTACCTATGGTAAAAAAGGATACTTGAGCCTGCTCACTACCAAAAGTGGAAAGAAGTAAAGGCCGGTGCCATCAACAAGAACAATTTATTATCAACATTAATGCTACATTATTATGACAGTCACAGATTTAATTGAACAATTACAAGAAATGAACCCGGAAGCAGAGGTTCGCTTCGCTTTCCAACCAAGATACCCACTTGAATACAGGATAGGGGAAGAGATCGTCCAGACCCAGGACGAAAGTAAAGTCTACATCGCTGATGCCGGCCAGATCGGTTACTTAAACAGCGAAGTCTCGGAATTATTAGATTGGAATTAAACAACCGGGCGGTCAACCGCCCATAAATGCTACATTGATTATGAAAGTGATTATTAAAGGACAATCCGTTGATACCAAGGTATTAGTTATCAACAATGACAAGAATGAGATCATGATTACCGAGAGCGAGGATGGTAGTTTCATCGTAACCCAAAGAGAGGACAATGAAGAGGTCGTTGCCGCTTATGTGAAACCGGTAGAGACTAACGATAAACGCTCGGTCATGATAATGATCAAGAATGTAAAAGGTGACGGATTTTCAGACGCATGCCTCTGGGAATTGAACCGGAGCGGCGTTGAGACCGGAAGTGTTATCAAAGGTGTTTTCGATCCAGTGAGCAATGCTGTTGATTTCACGTCCCCCAATGGCGATGACTGTTGCGCATGGGTCGGCTCCACATGTGAGATCCTACAAACAATCCCGAGGCATGAGCTAAAGCCCGGAATGGTGTTTTTTCATGGAGACCACCCCGAGAACCACGTCGTCCTATTGAAAACGTACAAAGAGAGTGCCTCGATGGATCACGTGCAACGCAAAAACGATCGCCCCGAACGCTACTCTATGGGATACGGATGGTTCGACTCTTATTACTATGTCCGGACAATGCCGGATGATGAGTTCAATAAATACAAACTTGAAGATTAGGCGATATGGCCTCCAGCTATGAAGCCCCGGCGGAGGTCCGGGAGCTTGAAAAAAGACTTAATGATTTCAGCTATCGGAAAGGATATAATATCGACCAAGTCTTTGACGACTTCCTCCGTTATATCATATGGGCTTTCTCCCTTGATGGGAAGCCCATCGATAACTGGAAATACAAGAAGGAAGAGCAACTATTTTTCCTTGAACTGTTACAAGAGTGGATAAGTGTAATGGATAAACAGATAGCCCTTCATGAATGGTACGACGCTTTTGGCGATTTATATATGTCATGCATAGCATCCTCCGGAAGGCAAAGCGGCCGGGCACAATTTTTCACACCACCGGGAATATGTGATTTAATGGTAGCTATCAGCGACAATGGAGAAAAAAAATCCACCGGTATATGTTCAGATCCTACATGCGGCAGCGGCCGTAACCTACTGGCGTTCCACATTAAGCACCTCGGGAACTACCTTTGCGCAGAGGATATAGACCAAACATGTTGCATGATGACTGTTTGTAACTTTATCTGTCATGGGGCCGTAGGAGAAGTGATATGGCATGACTCGCTCAATCCGGATAGTTGGTTTTACGGATGGAAGGTGAACGAAGGACTCAACAACCCTCTTAGTAAATACTACGGAATACCCCATGTAAGAAGCATAGAAAAAGAAGAATCATATACATGGCAGAACTGGCAGGGGATGAAGGCTGAATATCAAAAGAAAAAACAGGAAACTCCTCCTCCCAAACCGACCTCAATAATTCCTCCGAAAAAGAGCCAACCGGTTCAACTCAATTTATTTGATTAACTAACAACAAAAATATTAAAGTAATGGCAACAAATAATCTAAAAACATCAGTATTAAAAGCAAACGAAGAATTAGCGGTAAGATGCTGGATTGACTTTAAAGCCTTAAACGAAAAAGAGGACTGGAAAAGTAACGGCGTAGAGTTTAGAAAGAAAGATCTTACAGAAGACAAAGATGGCACTCCCTTGAAAAAAGGGAGCTTCGAAATTCGCTTCACTAAGGTTATAGATGGCGTAAGAAAAGGTAGAGCTGTATTCCGCTTCCTAAAACGGGAGCCGGGAAATGCAATACAATGGGATGAAAGATTCGTAACAATACCAGATTAATAAGTAAAAGTCATGAAGAAGCGATACAAGTTATACCTCAACGGAATACTGGTTCACGAGTCAAACAGCCTTACGGAAGAAGAGTGGCTAATGTGCTTTATTCCAGGCTCCAAAATTTGGGATGACTTCGACGGGATCTATTTACAGAATTAAATTACTTTTGCAGTATTAAAAGAACAACACTTTATGATAAGTATAAATGAGTTAATAAAAGGATGCTGGATTGAATATAGGGGTGAATACAAACAGATATCGTCAACAAAATCATTCAGCCACAATGAGAACTTCGTAAAATTCTCTGGATTACAATCCAATGCCATGGTGTCTTGTGTAGATATAAACCCTGTAAAAATTGACATTCCTCATCTTGAGTTTGTCTCAAAACTTGAATCATCAGTAACTGTAGACTTAATGTTCGCAATGTGTGACAAATTTATATTGATAAATAATATTAAATTCGAAGTCAAGTATTTACATCAATTGCAAAGGATCTATTTTTTACTAACAAACAAAGAACTAGATATACAACCATGAAACAAATTAGGAAAGTATACCATGTTGAGTTCGTTTCACCGATCGATATCGATGGGAAACCGGAGAGACATTTCTACTTCGGTTCACAGGCAGCGATTTACGACACTTTCTCCCCCGAACAAGTAGGAATATCTTACGGTTATTTAAAGTCGAAATTTCACCTTGAGATAGAGCCGTACAGTAATGAAAAATGCACCATACGGCTGGGACTTTTACGTTGCAAGGAGAAGTCCGAATAAAAAAGGCGGTTTTAAAAGGCCTCAATTCCTTAAGAAAGAAAGGGCGGTTCGGAAGAACGCCCTTTCTTTCTTTTTCTGCAATATTGACTTTTCACTTTCTTCAATCTACCTTTGTGACAGTATTAACAATAAAATAAGAATAATATGTTATACGTAGACCCAAAAACAGTAACATCCCCAAGGGATTATTTACGACTGATCAGTGTCGTTTTCGATGGAGGACCCCATTCCATATCAATCGCTGAAATAAAATGGGAAGGAGCCCCCGCTTATGCTTATAGATGGAATATCGCAAGAAGAGAATGGGATGATCCAGAGAAAATAAACCATTCAAAAGTGTGCAATGGCTATCCCGTATCCAGATCACACCCCGCATGGAGTGTTTTACCGTCGATGTTTGATCAAGACTTGATTGACATGATGATAAATAAAGAAACATTGAGATTAAAAAGGTGTGGTTATATCGAGTAACCACAAGTTGCATTCGTGGACTCCCTGTCTACGAATGCAACTGTAAGTATTTAGAATTATCCCTAACGAAATACGGCAACGAAACCGCATCGTTTATGCGTTCTCGATTTTTATGTATCCACATGACGAAAGCCTTCGGAAGTCTTTTCACCTCTACCTTTGACTGGAACTTCGAAATATCCTCACCCATCAATATCATATCCGTTAACGTCGATATCTCATCATCCGATGCGAGTATAGCGACCGCATGACATCGGCAATTCGGGTGCCAGCCGACAAACTTGAAACCCTTCGGATACCGTCCGGCCAAATCATCGCATATATCCCTCTCCGGGTGGTTATCAGACACCCGTATCTCGATACCGACAACAAAATTCAATTGCGCCCACCGCTCAAAATCCGCTGTTCGGTAAGCTCTATTGGTCTCGGAACGGGTGAAACGCTGGGCGTTTCGGTAACTGCTACGGTATTGGCCGGGACCAGGATGATACGATTTAGCATTCTTCGACAGAACCAATTCTCCCCGCTCATTACGCACACGACGATATAACCTATCGGGCTCTTGCAAAAAGCCTTTGACCAAAGTAGCCATCCTGTTAGCTGACATTCCTTGCCCCAAGTAGCAATCGATCGCCAACTCCATATCCTGCCGGAACTGGCCCTCATATTTCCATATACGTTGTGATAGGTTTAGGCCACCATCCTGCCTCGTCTGGGAAAAGAAAGCGTCCATAGCCTTTTTATTCCGGTTGAAGTACATAGCGAAACGTTTATCCGAAATAGCGTTCGCCCCGAATATGGACATTACAAGCTCATCCGCTTTGATATTAGCCTGTTCCCATTCGTTCTTTATTCCGTATTGTACTTGCTGATAAAGCCGGCTATAAAGTTCCCGCAACAACGCATTCGCCCGATCGGATATCATCGGATAGTCGGAAAAGGTAAAAGCCCTTTCCGGATCATAATCCGGCTCTATCTCCAACGCTAACGAGATAAGCCTCCGCATGACGTCCAGATAAATCGACCGCACCCCGGCCGCATAGCCTTCCGTACGGTCAAACAGCTCTTTCCTTATCTTTTCCTCGTCAAACTTAGCCATAACCTACTTTTTCTCGAACATTGAACATACCCTATTTCCCCATGACCTATAATGACCGACCTTATTACAGAAGATCATGTGATCGCCATTCTTACCGCTATGCTTACAATTCCGGCAATCAACCAGTACCGGAAGTTTACTATTCGCCTGTCCCATCATTCCGCCATACCAAAAGTGTCCATTTTATTACGTTCCTTTTCCTCCGCTAAACTAGCCTCATGTTCTCTCTGGATACGTTCCTTCTCCGCCTGATTGTCTTTAATCAACGGGTTCATTTCAATGAGGGTTTCCTGTGACATTCCACCGGCGTTATACATCCTTACCATATTGTTGATAAGAGCCTCAATGTCCTCCCCAAACGGTTCTTGGAATTCATGCGTTACCTCTAATGCGTCAAATTCGGCTTTCAAGGATATATCCAGCACATTGCTGATGATAGCCTTGCTCAACTTGAATATCCGGTTAGCATACTCATCGTGTCTCTCCTTGTGCTTGTCCGCCTTGATCACCGCCAATATCATCAATTGCCGGAGAGCCTTGGCCGACACGTTAGACAATCCCTTGATCGTTTCCATGTCAAGTTTCGGAGTGAAAGAGAACCTGTGTATCTTCTCGTCCAGTTCCTCCCCTTCCTGTTTCTGATTCTCCGGGGAGTTGTCCCACGTCAAGTAGCGAACCTCCGGTTTTTTCGTCCCGTCTGCGGTAGGTTTCAGTATGAACAACTTGCTATCCTCTCCCTTTTCGGGAAGAGAATTAATGATTTCCGAGTCAGCAACCAAGGCCGGATCGGAAAAGCGATCATTCACGTCCGCCCGACGGCTCACCATCCATTCCTTTCGTTTTATCATAGGCTCAACCTCAGCGCATTCAGCCTCTTGTTCAAATAATATCACGGGGATTTTTCCGGCACGATTTATTTCTTCCTCCCTTTCCCAGCCAAAGGAACGCCGCTTGCAATTATAGATGATCTTGCTCGTGTAGATATCGACATGATAGACTACCTCGCCACCACCCTCCTGCAAATAATATCCACGGGCAAAAGCTATCATGCGACGGAACTGGTCCTTCATGAAATAGATGTCATCACCAAGACTCTTCGCCAACACCGTCAAGGTAACATCTGCCTTGCCATCATCATTCTGGAACGTATGGAATAACAAGGCACTTTGAGTCTCAGCCCCGGCCAGCCGTTTCGCCTCACGTATCTTTGCGTCAAAGCGTATATACTTAAGAAAATCAAGATATTTGGAGAAAGCCCTATCCGTTCCCTTGGTTGATTGAATCCATTTCAAGGGACGGCCGTACAAAAAGACTAACGCTATCTCATTGATGAAGACCGGATAAGGAATAGGTATCTTCCATTTCTCTTCCCAACGTAAAAATTTTCGCTCACCTGTTGCGGGATCTTTCTTTCCGAAAACAGCCTTTTTAGGTCGCTTCATCACATCATGCTGCTTTGTCTCATATACCTTCAAAGCCTCACCCACACGCTTCGAGTTATCGGTCATTTGAGCGATAGCCCGGCCAACATCATTCTCTTTCAACAAGACCTCAAACTCTTGTTTCCTCCCTAGGGCTGCATTCACCCCATTCCTAAACCAACCAAACAATCCCATTGTCTATAAATTTTAATTCTACATCATCCTAATGCGTTCAATACGTCCTCCTCATCATCTTCCGAAAACTCATAATTATCATCCAGCAGATAATTAATCGCATAGACAAGGATATCCACATACTCATCGTGAGTCTTAGCCGGGAATTGGCTAACCTCATCAACAAATTCCTCGTTCCAGTCTCCCTCGACCAAGATCACCCGGCCACACTCGATCTTAGGCGATACGGCATGCAAGCGGACCTCCTTGCTATCGGTCGGGGCCGGAGTCCTAGTCACGTTCAACTTAGTATACTTTCGAACCGCCTGTATTACCGAAATACCGTTCGCCTTCGGCTCAATCCGGATCGAGCTACGGCCATCATATCCATGAGCCTTTACGTAATCCGGGATGAACCTCATCAGCTCCGGAAATTCCTTCCACACCTTTTGCGCATGAAAAATAAACAGGTAGTTCTGTAACAGACAGGCCGCCAGTATGCCTGACGGGTCATTATCACTCTTCTGTTTCTTCTCGTCGTAGGCGGTATCAAGAAAGAAGTGTATCGCAGCCCTTCCACGGATAGCAAGGAACTGGGACAGGGAGATATGTCCGAACCACTCCGCCTTGATGATATTACCGCCATCCACGGATGGGGCCTGCTCATATTGTCCGGCGTATTGTCGTGAACCAAGGTCTATCTTCGCCTCGGCGATAACTTCCCGGTCAATACGTACCGGATCGAGCAAGCCGTCAATGTACCGTTCTTTCAGCTCCGGAGGATTGACACGGTCCGACACCTCGGCCGGCAAACAGATATGACGGATCTTGTCTCCCTTCTTCTTGAGCAAATACCCCGTGACATCGTCATCATGCAAGCGCTGCATGATCGTGACCATTGGGGTGTTCTTCTTATCGACCTTACGGGACGATAGTGTCTTCGTATGTTCGTTAGCCTGTAGACGCAGCGAATCGGACTCGGCCTGCTTCGGGTTCACGGGGTCATCATTGAGGATGATATGGGCATGTTTACCCGTGATAGTACCGCCGGTAGACGTGCTATACCTTGCGCCACCCTTCACATTCTCATAACTGCCCTTTCCGGACTTATCATGCCTTATGATTATCTCCGGAAACAACGTCCGATACAGGTCGGAGGTGATTATGTCCTTTGACTTCGAGGCATGCTCTAGCGACAAATCACCGGAATAAGAATTCGAGATAACCCTTAACCGGGGGTCCTGTGTCCACAACCAAGGATGCCACATGATGGTTACGATCGTGGATTTCGTACTACCGGGAGGAATGTTGATGATAATATCGTATGGCTTCGGCAAACGATTGACGATGTAATAAGACAGGTCTTGGAGCTCCTTGCAGATATACTCAATATGCCAGTTGAATACCGGAACCTCCGGTATAATAACCGCCCAGAACGTCTTGACGAAATAGTAGAAAGATTTCCTACACTCATCCGCTTGCACCGCCCTTGCCAAACCTAATATATCATCACCCGACAGATTCACTACTCTTTAGCCTCTTTATCCCGCTTCTCCGCAATACTCAACAACACTTTTCTCTCCTCATCCGAGAGCCTCGATAAATCGAACTCGCTCTTGACCTGGACACCACCGGGAACGACAACCTCCCTACGCTCCGAGTATCCCCGATCCTTGCCCTTTGTCTTTAGATAGAAGATGATAGCCGCCGTGTCACCGTTCTGGATTTTCTTCAATAGCGACGCCTCAGCCACATCTATCTGCAACTCGCCAATATCATCCGCACGAGCCTTAAACTCCGGGTCCTCCTTATACCAGCGATAAAAGGTCTGACGGGAAAATCCCGCTTTCTCGCAAGCGTAAGTCACGATACCGCTACTATCTTTCAAGGATGCCAATAGCTTTTCCTTGTCTTTCTGAATATCATCATCTGATTTCGGCATTATACACCTCCTCCTCTTTCTCTATATAAATCACCCAGTACCGCCCGATAACTTCTCTTCTTAGGATCACCGGCCACCAATATCTGATATACCCTCTGGCATGTCCTAGACGACTCCCGTCCGGTCATACGGGAATATAGTTTCTTCGCCGGCTCATGCCCAGGATACATATCCGGATGCTTGGCCGCCTTTAGCATCGCATCCTTTAGCACTATCCGGTAATCCTTGTCCTTATCGATATCAAACTTCTTGTCCTGTTGCGAGCTCCGGAACATATCCGTATCCCAATAAAGCATGACAAGATCGGCGTTAGGCTCACGGCGCAATACCCTCTCGTAAAGATTGGGGTAGAACTCCATAACCTTCGGCAACGACCGGATCGTGTCAATGCTAAAGAACTGGCTTATCCGCAACTTATTGACCGGGACCCCAGTCTTATACAGATAGACATAAGTCATGGGGAGCGTAAGACGGTTCAATTTTATGTACAACCAGATATCGCTATCCCGCCAGTCATAGATCGGATAAAGGAATATGGAATTACGCATGATGGCAATCGACTGCCGTCGCTGGATAGACTCGGCCACACGCAGCCCGACCATGCACTGGATACTTTGGAACATCTTCTTCCCGAATTGCTGATAGGTCATCCCCATCCGGAACATGGAATGATTACGGATGGCGAACTTAGGCATAGGTCTCACCCACACGCTTTCCTTGCCCGGTTCCCAGCAAATAAAGCTCTCATCGTTCTCCAACCTGTTGCAGCAATTAAAGTGCCGGATAGGCAAGCAGAACCAATAAAACTTGGCACCGAGAGATAGGAAACGGGAACGCCATTCAAGGGCTATCTGCTCAACGTCCGGATAGATAGCTTCCTCATCGAAGAAAACCACGATAATACGGCTAAAAGGAATGGCATACTTGCGCATAGTCTTAACCAGCATATCGCACATGCAAATAGAATCCTTGCCGCCAGAGAAGCTGACACCAACGATCTTATTTGTGTTGAAGGCTTCGAGTATCCTACGCTCAGCAGCCTCCACTACATTAACATTCAACTCTTTTGTAAACATATCTAGTTACGCCTTATGATTTGAGCCTTACTAAACCTTTGTTCCCGTGAGGTCAAGAGATCGAGGAACTGATCCCGGTCAAGACTTGACAGCCGGAATATCTCCTCCTTACTCATACCGATTTTCCGTGATATCTCCTCAACCGACAACCCCTCGCCAAGCAATTTCTTAACGATGTTCTCCATCGGTTCAAGCAAATGCGTACCCCTTGCCCGGTTAAACGTAATTGTCCCAGCCATATCATCCGCTTGCGTGTCATGGTACACGATCACCACCGGAATCTTACCCCTTAGCAAGGTCTTGAGCGGTTCCCGCCCGGATACCAGCCAACGGTGAAACCCGTCGATGATCGTGAAGTCCGGACGTATCACGATAGGAAAGCAAAAACCGTTGCTCATGATACTTTCCGTCAACAGCTTCAAATTCTTCTCCAATACCTTGTTCGGGTTGTAGTCATTGGGCTTTACCAAATCCCTATCGACAAATTGCAGTTCCCGAAGCGGCTTAAATAAATCCTTTTGTTCCATGTCCATACGTTTAAAGGGTTATCTCCTTACCACAATGAGGGCAAACCATCGTCCTAGCCGACTGCATCCCTTGTTCGATCTCCGTGACCTCTTCCTGATCGGCTTGCTCTTTCTCCGGCGTGAACTTCTGCTCCTTCTTCGCCGGCTCATCAAAATGTACCCCCATGTTATCCGGGCTGATCTCATTAATAATGGCGTCGAGATATTCCGGAGTATAGCCGATAATATCGACCTCGCCAATCTCCTTTATGATCCGCTCCACATCACCGAAGCTAACATAGGACATATCCTGTATCTTGTTATCCTCCAATAGCAGTTTCTTTTTCTGCTTATCGGACAGGCCGTACATGACTGTCACGTCGGCCTCTTTCTCCCCCATGTAGTCCAGGGCTTTCTTCTTGCCATGACCACACAGTACCATGAAATCCTCATCAACCACGATCGGGTAATATTGCCCGTATTGTTCCATACTTTGCGCTAACGCCTTGACCTGTTCCTCCGGATGAACGTTCGGGTTGTTTGGGAACTCCTTCAACTGCGATAACAAAACTCTCTTTTTCTCTAACTTTCTACCTTTCATATCACAAACTATTAATAAAACGTCTTGCACTCTCAAACCAGCGGGATGCCTCCATAACGACAGTCTTATCGACCTGCCAATAGTAGCTCCAGCCCTCATCTGTACCGGAGCATTGCATTGGCCATACCCCGGTGCTCTTAATCCATCCCTCCGGCAAGTCGTACACCGGCGGTATTTCCCTGTTCATAAAATAGTGGATCACGGCAAGTACTTGCTCATGCGACCAGTCGGACAATGGCGAATAACGGGTTATCCCATTGAGATCGGTGTAAATGTTCGTTCCTCGCCCCACAAAGTTCCCATCCATGAGGCGACGGCCAAGAAGGACCATATCAAGATTGTTATGAGTCACGAACCAACGCTGCGCTGAATGATGCAGTAACTTATACCACTTCGCCAAGATATCGGAGCGATACGGGAAAAGCATGTCCGGATGATCAGCCAGCCACCTCATACCGATATTGACATCGTATATCTCTAAGCCTTCCGGCTTATTCCGCTCAACCCATTCCATGAACATTCGCAACTCCAATGATCTTGATGTCCCCATGACACAGCGATAGATTCCGGCCCGCTCACATACATACTGCAGGGCGATGCTATCTTTCCCACCGGACCATGCGTAACCAACACGCCTGCCTCTCGTTACCTTCCAGATAGCATAAACGGTTTTCTTAACCAATGCCTCAGCCTCGGCCCGGGAAACCAAGCTCTCGATATGTTCCCAAGCCCATACGAAATCCTCGTTCCGAGCGTTCTGTTTTCTTCCAATCGCCATATCAATTAAACTGTAAAGCCATTGCTACACTAACCACATTCTGCCCTTGATCATACTTCAACTGTAACCAATTGTACTGCGTGACTTTAAAACGGAGATTCGCTATAAAGCCGGACCACGCACGAAGCGAGTATCCGGCATTCACAACTATTCGCCTATAATCCCAGCCGCCAACCACCTGTAAACGGTCACCATCGAGAAAAGCCCGGCCATTATAAAGATTATCCCACGTTGAATCAATCATGAAGTCATGAGGCAACTTCATGGTAGCGGAAAGCGTCTCAGTGAATAACCCGGTTTTAGTATCGTACATGTTCCGGGAAAGCAAATAGAAGTGTTTTTGATAGTTCACATTCACCCATGTGCCAACGGTTACCGCTTCGGCGACCCTGTTATACTGCAGAACCGGGGTGAGCGATAACCATTCGGCAACGTCCGCCCGGAAACCAACAAAAGGGGTGACATTTATGCCTTTATCTTTCAGTGATACTGATACAGGCATAAACAACCGATAGCGGGTCGGCTGCGTTATGCCGTCGTAAACCTGCGCATGCGTTCCGGAAATAGCCAGAACAGCCAACAAAATGATATATACTACCTGTCGCATAGCGCCAACTCCTTTCTGTACTGTTCATACAATTCACGCTGATTGTCCAGCGCCTCACCTTGCTTCCGGCAATATGAACAAGCTGTGTTCTTATTACCCTTTCTTATCGCATAAACGCCATGCTCTGGACACACGAATACATTGTACTCTTCTGGGTCTGATATAGCAATAATGTACTTCTCAACCTTGCATAACTTTTTCATCTTCCGTTTCTACACTAATAGTTAAATTCTTTCCATTCAATTCGTCGTAAACTCTATTAAGCTCAATTAAGCTATTACGAGCTTCTTTTAGCTTTCCGTTGAATCTGGTCAACTGACTATTCAAGTCATCCAAATCCCTCACAACTATCTTTAATTCGATTGGTCCCGGTTTTAGATGCCGCCTATAATCCAACGCAATCATACCGGAGGCTAGGATAGTAAAAAGCGAACCAGCAACAACCAAAGGGATATTCCCGATCAAGTTCCCGTATGCGAATACAGGCAAGCCAACAATCATACTTGTGAGAATACCGTAGAACAAACCTTTCTCCGTCATTCGCTTACCCATAATAGCGAAGACTGTCGGTAACATGACCGAGGAACGGAGCGTACCATAAAGGAGGAAAAGATACAAGATAGTAAGACCGGGAGTATTAGCAATTAGGATAGCGATAATCGTAACGGCAATCATGGCGAACCTCGCTGTGCGTACCTCATTAGCAAAAAGGATAAATAGCAGATTGTTATTCTGTATCCTCTCATGCCATTTCTCATTAAGGGATAAGCGAGTTACTACATCATGCCCGGCGACCGAGCTAACGGCGCATATTATGCTATCGACCGTTGAGATCAACCCGGATAATATCAATACGAAAAACAGATAGAGGAACCATTTCGGGCAAAAGGCGATCACGGCCCCCACGTTCGTCAGTTGTGTATCACTGATATCTAAGCCTGTCCCGGCGGCGATAAAGCCAAACAAGGCCAAGGAAATAGGTACAACTGCAAAAATAACGGCCGCCATCATCATCGTGCGTTTAACAGAATCATATTTAACGCAAAAAGCCCTTTGCCAAAACATCTGGTCCCCAAACGTACCAGACAAAAGACCAATCGTCGTAGGTATCCCAAAACCTAAAGCAACCAGCAGACCGTTATGGGAAAATAAGCTACCGAAATCCCCGGTTACACCTCCCAAGCCATTTGCCAAAGCGCCGGGTCCGGCATTTGACAGCATGATAGGAAGCCCAGCGACCAAGACAACCACGATCCAGAGCATCTTCCAAAAATCCGTTATGATACTGCTTCGTATGCCACAGGCAAACGTATAGAACAAAGGGCATACCGCCATCACGATCGTTGTCGTGGCAAACGATATGCCCGTAATCTTCGAAAAGATGGTAGCCCCGGCCAAAAGCTGTACGGCAAAGCTCATTACCTGCAAACCAAATGACTCTACCAAGTACAACGAATGACAACGGTTCGAATACTTCTCACGTATATAATCGGAGAACGTCCAGCCATCTGGCCGGAGCTTACGCATCTTATTGGCAAAGAAAGCAAACAAAACCAACGTTAACACATTTGGCACGACAAACCAAAAAACACCAGCAATACCCTGTGTATAGGCCTTCTCACTCGCCACAAACATCGACGGAGCCCACACCCATGTGGCAGCCATCGAAAAGGCGGTCAACAGCCACGGCATTGACCGGTTCGCAACCAAAAACTCCTCTTTTGTCTTTTCCCGCTTCCGAAGGAAAAACACCAGCGCAATCATTGCGGCGAAATAACCGGCAATCAGCGCCCACCCCTCTAAACTCTCTAAACTTCTCATCCTACTTTTTTTACTTTACGGTGTAACATCTGTAATTTGTAGGGCAAATATATATAAAGTGAGCTTATTAGAAGCACTTTAGAGGAATTTGAGGGAATAACGCCACTTTAGCAAGCGCACAAAACATCTAAATATCAATGCATTAATTAGCAAAATAAGATTTAACGGTCTTGATAAAGGCATCAAGGCAATAACAGACCGCAACTTTATATCCCCTTCGGCTCAATTCTTCCAATACGTTATCTTGACTGTCAGTTGTGGTATTCTTTCCAACTTTCAACTCAATGAACAATCCGGGATATTTACCTACGGGCTCGGGAATGAAGATATCCGGTATCCCAATCAAGTAACCCATATCTTTCATTCGCTTTCCAGTCATGGCCCTTTTTGCCTTATCTCCACCAAACGCATATCCTGCGGGAAAAGAAGTTATCAATCGATTTCGGTATTGCATTTTATACCAAAACACGCAGCTCACTTGCAAATCATCTTCCAATCTTTTACTCATCATCCATCAGTTTTAAAATCCATCACAGATTAAAGAAAGGGAGAGGGAGAGAATAACACACGCCCCCCCTCTAGTCCCCCCCAAAAATCACCCGATATTCTCGCCCGGTTTTGTCACCTCGATCTCGATTAACTGCATACAGTTTGAGGACGTGAATAACTCAAGCGTTTCCCGTGCCGGTAATACGATTGTCATATAAACGGCATTCGGTATGTATTTATACCTCGCCGCCTTTATCTCGTACATGCTGATAGCCTTGTCGCTTCTCACGGTCAAATTCCATCGCCCATTAACCAAGCTCGTCACCACGATATTACAACCATGCAGGAAAGTGCCTTCCTTGTACTCGCCATATTCGTCGTGATGACTCGCCGGTCTATCGTGTGTATCGTTCAGCACCTTTATCAAATCGACGGAGAAACGTTTCTTTTTGAGCGGAGCCGGTATACTGATTGCCGGGTTCAATTGCACTTTCGCTTTTTCAGATACCGGTTTATTTTCCGGCGATTGACCGAAATAAGATGCCAACCCCTTCAAATTTTCATTCGATACTTGTTCTCTCAAAATATCTTTCATCATGTCTTTGTCTTGCATAACTTTATAGAATTAATATGATACTTTATTTTTCAGACTCACTGTTAAACTTGTGATAATCACAATAACCTTCACCGCTCACTTTCATTTGCATTATAGGCATCAGCGAACATTCAGATGTAGTCCCATAAACCCCTAGATAATGCTTACAATTCTCGCACTTCCTTGACTCATCCCGATAACCCATCCTTTTCAGAAGCTCCGTTTGCAATTCCGGTCCGGTCAACTTCAAACCGGCATCATTCTTGTTTTCCATATCTAAACTTTGTAAAGTGAATAATAGGCAGGGGAACCGCCTCATCAAAATCCTTAAACCATGTCCTCCAATCACTGTAACCTAACCCGTCATTAATGGCCAACAGCTCTCCGGAAATAGGTATGGAGTCTATCGTACCACCATCAGGGCAACCGTCCTCCGACTTATGCAAGAAAAGTTTCTCGATACCGATACCGCTATTCTTCCCGAGCCGTGCGATCTCGATCTGCACGTTACCCTTCTCGTATGGCCGTCCTTTCCACTGGCGAATGGATAACTCGGCCTTGCCTTCCTGTATGGCCTTTATCCGCTTCTCCCATCTCTCATAATTAGTCCGGATCGTATGGAGCTTCGGAACCTTTACAACAGTTTCCCCCTCCCCACTTATAACCAACCATTCTTTACGACGTTCCAAGGCCATTTTTAAAGCAAATTCAAAATAGGTCCACTGACCCGCTTTCGCATGCTCTTTCGGGAACGCTTTAGAGAGCATCAACACATACACTCTCATGTGATTTCTATTCTTTCTCATTTTCTTAAAACTCTTGATTTCAACACGTTCAAAAACTCTAAATCCTTAACGTATGGGGCCAGCTTATCAAACTGAGCTTGAGTGAAGACAAAACCTGTCAAAGTCGGCTTCCCACCTCTCATAATCATGTCCATTATCTCCTCCAAACGTATCTCCTCGGATTTCTTCTTGTCCTCCTTGAAACTAATTACCATTTGGGCGTCGTAACATCTATCCTTATATGTCATATCGGTACTGAGTTTCACCGTACCCGAATTGGTATCAATAGCGGTTTGCGCTAATACGACAAGGGCATACCGGGCTATTTTAATCTTATCCAGCGGATCTACACTACTGATATATGTCGTTAACAACTCATCAATCCGCTCTTGGGATAAGTCCTGTGATTCTTGCCATTCGGCACCGGCTATAAAGCCCTCTCTCTTATGAGAACATTCGGCAATCGGTAATGTATGTGCTGGGTATTTTGTAGCCGCAGCAATCTCTAGTTTTTCGTCCATGATATTCAGTTATTAATTTTCAGAATTATTTTCTATCCAAGCTAAATATTCTTCCTTATAGTATTCAGGAATAGCCCCTTTTCTTTTAAAGTCAATGTATTCCTGTACCATACAATCACCCCATTCAATCGGAGAATCTTCGGACTCTTCAAAATTATCAGTATCACTGATGCTCAGCGTTTGTGTCAACGGATTATAACCACATTCAATGTCGTTTTCTTTGAATACATTGATCACATTTTCATCAGCCGTAATCAGTTTTATTTCATCAGAATCAAGAGAACCGGATATATCTGAATGTTTTCCAAGAACTTCACCAAAATAGATACCGACTTTATTCTCGATCATGTAATCAACATCCTCTTTTTCAGCAACAAAAACACCTTCAAGATTGCCCATCCTTCCGCAATCAACATTCATTTTAAATAGAGCTTCCATAATTTTTTGTGGGTTTTACAAAGCCGCCCAAGGCTCAATTATTTTTAGAAGTTAGTTATTTCACCAATTTAAATTCATACACTAAGACGAACGGGTTCCGTTCCCATGTTCCTTTACCGGAAACGCAATCTATCAATGAAGAGAATGCCTCTAATGGGGTATCATATTCCTTATAATGCCCATTAGGGCAATTAGAACGTGTAATGCCATGATGCCAATAATATCTTCCCCATCCACCGTCAGCGGATTTGTGCATAGTTCTCGTTATTCCCTCATTTAAACAGTCCTCGTTGGATATATCCTGTAATCTCTCAACTTTGATATTAGTAATACGGATATGGTGTTTGCAAGCTTCCGCACGGACAAACATCTTATTGTTCCATCCTTTAGATTCCCCCAAGGTACCCCTAATCACTCTCCAATCTTTAGGGCTTCTGTCAAGAGCATTAGCGTCATATCCGAGTTCTTTATAACTTTGCGCTATGGCAACCTCTTCTCCTATTTTATACCGAGTATATTTAGAGGCAAGGAGATAACCATCATCGGAATAAATACAAATCCTATTATCCTCTATTTTCAGATATGAATCCTCATAGTTATAAAGATAAAATCTTATATTGCAATCGATCTCAATCCTTCTTGTCTGTGTCTTTCTACCTCCAAGAATTAACTTGGTTAAATTGAACTGGTCATTGAACATTATCTTTTTCATGATCTTTCTTTGATTATTTATTTGGTTTATAATATTTAATTAAAGATATTTGTCATGGCCTTAATGCGTGATAGGTATTCATTTAAATGTTAAAAACATGGATTTTTACAATAATATAGCTGATTGGATGCTTCCAATCGCAAATGAATACATACTCAAGCCTTGCTTGGGATTCGTCTATAACGAAGTGTGGAACTATATCAAAAAGAAATGGTTCCGTCGTGACAGCCAACGTTATCAAAACGCAATGGCTAAAAAGAGGGGGTTGGAACCCCTCTTTTTTTATTTGTCAATATCTCAAATCCGCCCACGACTCATGATTTTATAGTTATTAGTAATTGAAACAATAGCCAGATTAACCAGAATTATTGCTACCCAATATGTAAGCGATCTCATCCTCCCTTGTCTTGAATTTAGGCTGATTTTTCGTTGATTTCCTAATATCATCAACAATAGCGTCAATCTCCGGATTCGGGGTCTCGTATATTTTGCGCAAACGATTCGCTTGGGCGGTTATCGCCCGTTTTGTCTTTTTGCTTAATCTCATCTCTCGCCTCCTTTATCAATTAAGTATTTATTATCTAAATGGTCCATACTGATGAGCCACTCAATAGCGTCAACCACATTATCAAGCAAATTTTCCTTGTTGAAAGAATTAGCACAGGTATAAGTCCTATCTCCTTCTTCGTCAAGATGAAAATCCGTACTATACATGAACTCTACGAAATTCCCAGATAGGCAATAAATCATTCCATCTATATCGTCTTGATAAGATCTAGGCATCATCCAGATCAACCGGGACAAGGACCACGCTGGATAACGGCTGGTCATATCCAGCAGTTCCGGTTTGTTCATCCATGACTCGATTATTTGTTCTTGAACATTCTCGCTTGACCAATCGTCGGTTTCCATTATGCGATGCAGGTAACAATCCGATGTCTCCGGCCTCACCCCAGCCGCTAATAGCCGGGATGATTGTTCTTTATTCGTGCAAATTTGATTTTCCATATCATTCCATTCTTAAAAAGGTTCGTCACCGGTCCTAAACTCACGGCATTGCGAGTACAAACGCCCTGTCTGGTACAGAGGATCATATCTAACCCCTATTTCCTTAGCAACCCAAAGCGGGATAGTTCCTAACACGAACCCAAAATCAATATGATATGCCAGTTTGCATTTTGCTTCTTCCTCTGATTCGGATTGGTTCTCATACTTGATACATTTATCACAATTACATTCGTGCCACGATTGCGCTTCCGTTCCGTTGGAAAACGGAATTACAGGCGTATCCTTTGCAAATGGATTTTCATTAAATGTTCCCATGATGTCCGTTATTTTAAATTAGAAATAACACTCATTCTCTTCCGGGGAATACTTAGTGTTTATATCATCAACCTTAACCACCCCCGTCTCAATTAAATCAAGTAGCAACCCGGCCCTCGACGCCGCTTCCGAATCAGCGGAATAGCTATGCGCAGTCGCCCCATAATCCAAATCAGAATATACTTCTACGTATGAAGCCATGTAATAATCCTGCTCCTTGCCATCTGGAAAAGATTGCATAAGAACCAAACCATATTCGACTATATCAGATGGAAGTACATGCGGAAGAAGTTGCCCCAGTTCCATTGCCGTGAAAGCTGAAACGAATTCAACCTCAACCCCTCTCTTTCTTCCAGCCAGCCTAGTGATATGTTGCTCGCCCACCGAAATGATATGCTGCCCGTCATCAATGGAATACCCGTTAGGTGTAGCCCAGTTATTCACGTAATGGAACAAGCTACGCTGTACTACCCCTAGTTTTTTCAACCTTATCGCTTGCTTGAATGAGCATATTTGATTTTCTATTTTCATGATTTGATTTTTATTCTTTTCTCAAATTTGTAAATACAATCTCTTTACCCGCTTGATAATACCCGGCAAAGATTCCCAGTATATCCCATAAGGATGATTTAAGGTCATCCCCTTCCTTAAAGTCCGTTTTCCAGCCCAGAGAAGGGAATTTTTTCGCATAATATCCATAAAAATCATTCAGATGCTTTGCACCCGTCGCAGTTAACGTTACTATCGCTTGATCGTTAAGTTCCATATTCCTTTGGCTATTAAATTATACGATGTAATTCAGAAAATGATTTCCAGCCTATTTCGGTAAACTGTGTAGAATAGACCTCACCACGAGGAAATATTGGCTGCCAATTTTCATCGCAAAAGAGCCGATAATGATATACCCCTGCCTTTTTACCTTCCTCGCTATATGGAGGCTCACACCATAACAACCGTTTGTTATTCCCAAAGAATTTATTGAGGATATGCTCCAGTTTCTTGTTATTCCTTCCTCCAGGAAAAGAGATAGACAAGTGATAACAGCGTTCGTAATCGGGATTTTTCCACCAACCACTTGAATGATAACCTATGTCTCGGGTAAAAACTATGATGCAATCATATCGTTCCACGAACCACCGGCATTCCTCAAAATAAGCGGTCATTGAACGGCCGTCAAACAAACCGGTCTTAGCGACACCCACTATCTTTTGGAAGATACCAGAATCAGGCGTATTTAATGATATTGTTTTCATATCACACCGGATTCTTGTCAATATACTTCCGATACTCCAGTTCTGTCTTAGCCAAGTTTATAAGGGTATTAACCCCTTGGAACACCTGTTTCGCTTGGCTCACTTTCGCCGGATCTTCTTTCACCGCCTTGATCTGCCCCAACACCGTTTCCCTCAATTCTTGAAGAACGGTAGGATTGACTGTCGAGACCTTATTTAGCCTCTCGTTCGCCAAAACCACAACAGTATTGGTAATCGGTCGGAATCGTGGCAATTTCATCACCAAGTCATATACGGGCCACACTATCGTTTTTCCATTATTGAGATATATTTCAATCTCGTCTCCGTCATCACCGGTTCCGTCGCAATAACCGATTATAACCACTTCCTCGTTCTTATACAGGAAAGGCTTGTTCACCATCTCCTTGAGTTTATCTATTCCGTCCATAATCATTAATTTTTCGATGCTTTATTAATTTGTCTATGTAAGGCTCCCTTGAGCTGTATGAGTTTCTTTACCTCTTCCGGATAACGAGCGTGGTATGAGTTCTCGTTCCTCATTTGTTCCGATCGGCTGATGATATACAAATTATCGATAGAACAATTCTGCCTATTTCCGTCCCGGAACTGAATATTACAGCCAGATGGAATCGGGCCGTTCCGCTCAACCCAGACAAGCCGATGTTTCAGTTCGAATACGTTAGGTTCAGCAGTCTTCACCTCGACGTATCCATCCTTCGTGATACGCTCATACCCTACCGGTTTATGGTTCGCCGGGATATGGCCTTTACCGAATCTAGTCGCTTTCGTCCTGTTAATTTGCTCCTGACTCATATACTCGGATTGCTTTCTACCCTTATTGGCCGGGATATGGCCTTTCTTGAACTGATGCCTTATCCCCTCGGTCCTTGTTGATCCTTTTACCAGCCTCCCGGATTCCGGGGACCGTAGGAACTCATCGCTTTTCTTTAGCCCTATGGCGAACGCCCTGTTATAGATCGTGTACTTGGAGCAACCGAATTTTTCCGCCAGTTTATCAGTCTGGGTTATCGGGTAGAGTGCCCGTAACTCTTCGTCATTTTCGTGATCCCACTTTATTCTTGACCTTTTTCTTTCCATTTTTCTTGTTTTTAGTCAATAACTCCACTTCGGAAAAGCGAATCCATTTATTACGTGAGAGATTGATTTCATTGCTTGTACGGTCGAAATCTTGCACCTTATATTCCACACCTTTGTACTTTACTGGGGACCCAATTTTGAGTTGGGTACGAAAAACGTTTATCTTCATATCGGCTTATATTTTCGGTCCGACAAAATAACGTTACCACATACGATCAGGATATCTCCCGTCGATACTTCAATGTTTTTCAAAATTTTCGTCATAATCATGTAGCATTTTTAATTTATAATATCTGATCTAAACCTCTAATTCCTCAAGTAGTAACTGGCCGCAGCCAAGAAGCCAGCATTGCGCCTTAAGGGATTTCTGCAAAAGTGCCATTTCAATAGCCACCTCCTTGAATTTTCCCTTATCATACCTAGCTTTCTGCCGAATGAAAGATTGTGTCCGGGTAATAAGGTCACCATCCCCAGACTTGGGGTCTCGGGTGATAATGTTCTTTGATTCAAGCATCTTATCCTCAATAGACTTACCTTCATCAATTATCGCCTTCTCGATTTCCAGTTTGCTCAAATCATCCATTCTTTTTCCCACTTCCGTATTGAACGGGAACACGTCCAATATTTGTGTCTCGATAACCTCGGCTATCGAATAATCGGCCATAGTACCTTTCATGCCTTCCTCCAACACTTCGATCGCCTCTTTTAGCGTGGAAGCCTGCGCCAACATGGTAGCGGCCGTCCTTTTCTCCGCCCCACTCTTCTCGTCCAACGTAATAAAATAAACCTTGATCTTATAGAACCGATCCCCATTCTCATTGAAGAACAGTTCGGACAAACGGGCACGTTTGATGTCTTTTACCGTGAATTCACCCGTAATGAACGGTTGTACCTCCTCAGTTATTCGTGCCTCGGCCTCGGTAAATGATAAGGCGTCCACCAAATAAGGTTCCGTGACCTTCTTTTGCATGCCATTCTCTAGCATCTTCTCGTAAGTTATCTTACATTCAAACCAATTATGCATATTTCTAATTTTTAATCCATTAAAATAAATTCGAGTAATATTCAAGCGCTATCTCTTGCGCTTCCCTATAAGTCGTCTCCCGGTATGGGGAGAGCAAAAACAGCGCCTCATCAAAACCTCCCGGACGCATCAAGAATGCGCTATCGATAAACAGGTATGGCATATCCGTGTACCTTATCCGAAAATCCGGTGTCCCAGCCCAACCGCCGCCGATGGAATAAATAAAGGCCTGTATCTCCTCGCTTTGCTCCGGATTGACCCGGATTTTTGAATTCCGTAGCAGGTCGGCCACATCGATATCCGGAATTTCCATCATACCGCCTGCTGTTGGTTAAACATATCCATCAACTCCATGTCCATATCGACAAGTTCCTTGAAAAAGTCGCACAACAACTCTTTTTGAGCCTCGGACTTGGCACGGAATTCAAGGACATCAAGAGGCATCGCCAAGCTATTCTTTGAGATCAGCAACCTAGATTTAGCGTCGTTGAACGCCTTGATCTTAATCTCGGGAGGATGAGAAACGATCCCTGCACGTTGTAGGAACTGATACACGGTAACGCAAGCGAAGCCCGGATTACCGGTGTTCTTGTACGAGTCAAAGTACCGGAGGCTCATTTCCCTCATCTTCTGGTCCCCGTACTCTTTTCCGGGAGGCGGTAGGGCTTGGGCTGTCTTCTCGATCTCAATTATCGTTTTATACCGTTTATCGCTCGTCTTATAGGCTTTCAGCCACTTGGTAATAGTACGAACGTTTATCCCCATGAACTCCCCGTATTCGTCCTTAGAACCGTTTTCAAGGCACACGGAAACCTCATTTACCGACAAGCCGCCGTGATATTGTTTCAAATCCGAGGTCACTTTCGCCACCAATGCTCCTAAATCCTTCGGATTGGGAGTAGAGAATCCCGTCAGCATATACACGGAAGACAACATGGTTTTCACCTTCGTTACCAACGTCTCTAACGGTATATCCGATATCTTATCGCTTTTCAGCGCAATCGCTATTCTTTCATCCATTGCCATTCAAAATTTTCAGGGCAAGCTCTGCGGCCTCATCACCCGTTTGTTGTAAATTATCCACTTTTGAGGGAGGGGACGATTGTTGTTGCGAGAACAACGGCATATTCTTATTCGCCAAATACCTCCCTTTCACTTGAGATACGATCTCGTTGAAATTAGAGTTGATGTTAGCCACGTTGAAATGCTCGAACAGCCACCCATCGTTGATGGAACCAAGCAAGTATCTCAATGCGGTTAATATACCTTCGTCATCCGTCGTCAAATCCTTTTGTTTTCTCTGGAACTTTAGCTTATGCAACAAGGAGGTCATGTTTCCGGCGTCCTTGGGTGTCCAATAGTAATCTGACGAGAATATTGTCCGGTAATGTTCCTCGAAAATCTTACGGGCTTCCGAATTCAATTTGGATGGGGGTTTCTTCGGATTGCTAGCTGATTGACCCCTTGCGGCTAGGGCCTCTTCCCGTTTCTTCAAGTCGGCCTCTAGGTCCCTTAAGGCTTTTTCTCTCTCTAGTAATAATTTTTCCTGTTCGTTTTCCCCTTTGGGGGGTATGGGGGGAATATTATATATATTATTATTTATATTATTATATATATTATTCTCTTTATCGAATTCATTATTATGCGAGGGAGAAACCTCATCCCCAACCTTTAGAGAATTTCCAATGGTTTCTACAACCTTTGGAGAATTTCCAGAGGTTTCTACAACCTTGGTAGAATTTCCAAAGGTTAACAAATTACTGGAAGAAACCTCATCCCTAACCTCACCCAAAACCTCATCCCTAACCTCGTCCCTAACCTTTGTAATATTTCCAAAGGTTAAGGAAAAGGTAGTCACTTTTGAGCCATTTTTCGATTTGAAATCTATCAGTCCCGTTTGTCTTAACCTATTTTTTGCAGCGGCCAATGTCTTATAAGAAACCCCGAGATCATTCTCGACCTTTCGGTTGATACAGGTGAACGTATCCGGCCACTTACGGAGGTTAGCGGATTCCAGTAGATAGAAATACAACGCTATTTCCGTAGGGGTGAATAGATAGAAGCTCTGTTGCATCCAAAAGTTCCTTATATAGTCAATATAGGTCATGCTTACAGCTTTATAGGATTAACCTTCATTGTTTCAAGATTCAAGAACATACCTTGATAGTCTATGCTCCCGGTGCTTAGGAGTTTCCATAACAACGCACTGCCCAGCTGGGCTAGGGTAGAGTTGATGAAAAGATCTTGCTTACGCAGCGCCTCCGCCAGAGAGCAACTAGGGCCGGAATCCCTCTCGTCAACTTTCGTCAGATCGAACAACTCCGTCACGGTTCTCATGTCAGATATATAATCAACCTCATCCGTAGATTCCGGTTGTTGGACATCACCGACAGTCCCTATCACCACCTGTCCGGTATTTGTCGTATTACCGAAATCTAACCAATATATCCTACGAAGATGGTCATAACCGGAACCTGCCATATCCAGGGCCTTATCTATACAAAGCCGGGAATTAACTGAATCCACGCAGCTTATAGTAATGTTTGCCGATGATGAGTTATATGAGTCGAATCGTTCCGGGACAATACCCCAATCCGTACCGAAAAAACGGTTCAACCTAGTGGTCAATACCTCCGCCTTGTTATGGCCGAGGTCGCTAGGACTGAAAAGCTGCCTACCTATATTGCTCTCGGTAACAATATCATCGTCATAAGCCACGACACGCAATCCGGGATGACCAAGTTCCTGCAACGCATGGTTGATGCGAGCCAATGAGGTCAACACCTGTGACCCAGTACCACCTACGCCGATCAAGTCTACGGTCACAGGATGGGAAGGATCAAGTAAATAGCCGTCAGTCATGTGTATCCTTCTCATTTTAACAACCCTCCTACCTTTATTTTCTCTTTCAAGAGTTCCTTTACAGGGAACTCCTTGTCTGTGTTAACAAGTATCTTATAAAGCGATGATAGATTTGAACGTACTGGATTCGTCCCCAACAAATGAGAGAACTCAGATTTCCAAAATATATCTTCCCAGTATTCCATTATTCCGGAATAAGTACATTCTTGTGACTTCTTTACTCTTGCGCTGCCCAGACAAATTTTTCCGTCAGTGTAGACGTTAAAGAACGGCGCTCTATAAAGTTGAGTCTTAGATGTCAACCTTTTGGAGACATAAGAGAACACATAAAGAGCCCGATTCTCTACCTTATAGACCAATCCAGGGATAAATATTGATCCCGACGGGATACCCAAATTATCAATGAAGTAAATATACCTTTTCTCCGGTTTCCGGTACCACACATATTTTTCTCTCCCAGGCCTACAATCCGCATATAACATATTGGCAGGAATCTCCCCATGTACGATTAAACGATCGGTGGAAGAGAAAGACTTCGCTATTCCAGAAATACAGTCTTCCGTCAGAGGAACACCCGCTCCCATCTTTCCGGAATCGTCTATATCCCTTCTCTCTAGGTAATAGGAGCTTTCACCTTCGATAGGCTTGTATCTATATACTATTACAGCCAATTCCGGCTTAACACAGGCCGTAAGATTTTCAGTTATCTTATTCATAAGTTATCCAATTTGAAGATTAAGTCATTTATAAAGCGATAAAAGCGTATGGGATAGTCAGACGGCTGGAACAACTTATTGGTAAACGGCCAAATCTCAGCATAACAAGCCGGACTATAACAACCATATTCCTGTATCATAGAATTCAGATCCCCACTCATCGAATTTACCATATCGTCTGACGAGCCATAAACGATAGCGACAGTCCGCTTGAACTCCACCGGAAAAATATCATCCTCATAAATGTCATAGCAAATACATGATTCCAACTCCCGATAGTTATAATGGGTTATGCAATCCTGCTCCAACAACACCACACCACGCTTTATACAGTCCACTATCTCTTTTTCCTTCGAATTGATAGACTGTAAATCCAGACTATCGCATAAAGAAATTATCTCTACAGGGGAAGCATCCAAATTCTGTATCTCCTCAAACAACTCATGTATATCTCCCTCTTTATATCGTCTTGCCAACTCCATGAAGTCATCATCCCCGCAAGCGTAAGATTCCGGGTCTTCCAGGACATAGTCCAATTCTTCGTTTTGTTCCGGAAAAGGTATCTCTTGGTATGAAGCCAAGAAGGAGACGAAGCGCTTGAATATATTAGCTACCGGCTCGCTCATCTTCTCAATACCGCAAACCGGGAACCAGATAAACTCATCCGGAAAGTCATATCGGCAATTATACAGCTCAAAACCTAGCGAACGATTTTGATAAACATCAATATTGATGTCTACCCCTTTAGGCAAGACTCCCTTAAACTCACAATACAGATTAGGTATATCGACATGAAAATCTCCTGTACATACCGTTCTCACTTTCCTTCCCATCAATGAGAAGTAGTTTTCCGCCGTATCAAATAAGTTCCTAAGACTCTCATCGAAATCTATCTTCGACTCTATACATGATAAATCCACCGATTCACCCGCTATCTCCAAAGGATATGGCTCAATGCGGACGTTCAAAATATCGGTTCCAAGAGCCCCGAGGACGGGGTGCGCCTTTTTTGGCGCTCTCCCGTTCCTGTTTCTATTTGAGACAGTTTTTTTTCTTGCATTAGGATGCTTCCCAGTGCCATATGAAATTCCTTTATGTCTCGTTTCTGCTTGCATTTCTTACTCATCCTTTCGTTCCTACTACTGTTTTAAACTCATATACGGCTCGTGAACCCTCAATCTTAGGGCCAACGACATTAGAGGTGGTCAATTCCGGATAAGTATTGGAATAGAAACCTAATACATCTTCCGGCGAAAGGTTTGAGCTGGGGTCCGCCAACTCTACATTACCATGTTTAAATACCCGTTGTATTGCTGTTATATTTAGTGCCATTATTCATCCTCCATTAATTCATGTTGTTTTCTTAAGTGATCTATCAATTCGCTAACGTCCTCCTTGCTCAACTCAACGCCATTAGTAGAATGTTCCTGTTGGTCGATAATCTCCACGTGGAGAACCGTATCATACTCATTGGCCGAGTTTACCTCTAAACGAAACCGGCTGTTCGTTTGGCTATCGGCTCTATATATTACCTCAGCCATTACTCGTCCTCCTCATCAGCTTCGGTATCATTCACGCTTTCGGGTTCGTCGCCAAGGAAGCTCTCCGGTATTTCCTCATCCATCTCAGCGCCGAACAAGGAACCCGCCCCTTGTCTAGCTTTCAGCTTATCGATCCTTGCCTTTAACGCCGGTTTATCAGTAGCGTACGGCATAGCCTCGTTCAAGCATGCGATTGCGCTTTTCAGCTTTTTGGATTTTTCCAGTTCCTCTGCATTCTTTACCAGTTGATCGTACTTCTTCTTGTTGGCATCCGCAATCTTGCTACTGCCTTGCGCCTTACCTACTGACTTCTCGAAATCCTTCATATTGACAAGCAATCCGGTTGCCTCTTGTATGGGATTCGATATGGCCGCCGAAAATCCCTTATCCAACTCATCCGGAGTGCCGGATACGACCAAGGGAACCAATTTCTTAGCGGCCTCGTCCTTCAAATCCTTGACCCGTGGCAATACACTGACGATCATTTCATTTCCAACTCTCTTGATCGTTACTGTCAACTCTGTCCCTTCGGGGATTAATCCCGATATTTCCTTGAAAAAAAACATATCCATGATTTTATTTTTTGTTTGTGAATTCTTTGATAGCATCATACAATCCTTGTCGATCGTACCTCTCTTGTTCCGGGGCCTCAATCCTTATACCCCGCTTACGGGCGATAAGCCCGACATACCTCATTTTCCCCTCCCGGACAACACCCGGAGAAATGGAGAAACCTTTATACTCATTCAACCGCCCCATGTCATTCAAGCATTAGGGGCATGATCAAACAAGTTAGATCCTCACCGTCCTCATTGGCCTCCGGCTTTATCAGCACGGCTCTTGATGGATCGGAGACAAGCATCTGGCACCGGTCGCCAGGTATGATAGAAAGAATCTCAAGCAAAAGGATATGGTTCAAGCCTATCTCATAGTCTACGCCATCATATTCGCATTGTACTTTTTCCTCCGCATCCGTTGACAAGTCATAATCCCTACCGGATAACGTCAGCATATTGTTCTTCATCGAGAATCTTATCAAGCGAGACGATTGGTTACAGAACACGGCCACCCGTGATATTGCGCTCATAAGCATATTTGTCTCAATGGTGACAATCTTATCATTATCCCCGGGAATAACAGACCGGTAATTGGGGTATCGGCCCTCTAGCAATTGCCCTACTACTTGATAGTTCTTAAAAGAGAAATCAACGTTATTTCCGCTAGGCAGGATTACGATCTCATCATCCGTATTGGGAACGATCGCTTTCAAAATCAATGATATCTTCTTTGGCAAAGCGAACGATATACGTGGTACGCTCGGCATCTTCTGTTGTAACAGGGAAAGACGATGTCCGTCGCTACCGACATAGTTCATATTCCCGTCACAAACCTCAACATAAACCGCATTCATGATAGGTCGAAGCTCATCGTCATCGCTTGAGCAAAATTGCGTCTTTAGCAGGCCGTTCAAGAACTGTTTGCAGGTCGTTCTTATCTCACCCAGAGGATCGTTATCTTTCATCGCCGGAAACGTCTTTGTTTCCTGTCCCATTAACTGGAATTTCCCCCCCTCATATCTGACACATACATTCAATCCCTGTATATTCATTTCCAGAGGTTGCTCCGGAAGCATTTTCAAGGAATTAAGCAGCATCTTTGCGTCTATGCAAATAGAGGTCTCCACCATGTCCCCCGAATACTCCAAAGAGGTCCTTATCTGTCCATCCGCAGAAGCCGCCGTTATAAACATCGTCCCGCCCTTTATATTGAACAGGAAACAAGACATGATGGGTAGAGTTGGCTTAGAGGAAATTATCCTGCTAGCGGCCTGTAAACGGCTTAGAAATTCACCTTTTTTTATCGTAATTCTCATAACACAAATCATTTATGATTAATATGGAACCAAGCCTACATCAATAGACTGGCCCTTGTTGGCGGCATAGACCTGTTTTCCGGTCAATTCCGTTATCTCCCGGACGAACCGTCTCTCATCCGAATTCCCGTCACTCAGATGTATCAGTACAATATTACTGGTATCCGAGAGGTCATTGCTCCGTAATATACCCTTTGTCGTCTCCAGCTCCATGTGGGAGTTTAATAGGCGTGTACGCATGGAGGATGGGGCGTTTCCACCGGCTATGTTCCTATCAAGGATATCATCGGCGTAATTGGCCTCGATCAACCATGTTGTCACGTGATCAAAAGTATATTCGCAAAAGAAGGTATCCGTCAAGAACACTATACGGCCAGCGTCCGGATGATCGATCTGATATCCGAACGACGGGACATCGTGCTTTAACTCGAAAGGTATGATTTTGAAATTACCGATCTTATACCCTTCATTCGCTTGGACGATCCTAGCCCACGGCGGCATTACCGTACTCCCCTTATGATTATATACGGCTTCCGGAGATAGCACGGGAAAACCGAAACCAAGAAATTCCATGTAGTGGCCGGCATGGTCATTATGCTCATGACTAACCACCCCCCCAACGATCTTACCTATATCGTAATTCATGGCCTTCTTGACCTCTTGGAACGGAACTCCCGCCTCGATAATAAGAGCCTCTTTCTTGTTCTCAAGGATATAGCAATTACCAAGGCTGTTGCTTCCTAGCACTATCAATCTCATGGCTCAATCTTTATTATGGGTAATGGAAGAAATCTCATTTCCGGCACAATACGGGCCCTAAAGCCGTTCAGTAGTTCTCTGGTGCGCTCTACTATTTGATTCTCATAATAAGAGTCAGCAAGAGCACCATCGTCAGATCGTCTTTCGATCATCAACATAAGTCGCAACATGCTAGGGGCAATACGGATAAGCTCGGCATGTTCCCTTGAAGTTACGCTCTCACAGACCAGTACACCGTCATAAGCAAACAGATCAACAATATCCTCCATGCGATTGGCATCTTGCGTTACCGCTCCAACGATAGAGCTAAATCTATTACCGGTCGATACGTTCCAGTTTTCCAAATGCACTTTCATACTCCGAATAATTTTGCATAGATTTCATAATTCTTTCGTTCCACAGACGCATCTTCCTGATAGTACTTTGATCGTTCACAAAAATCCGCATAGCACTTAGGACAATACCAAGAGTTCAAGACTGCCACATAATACCCTATTCCTGCAGGGGCATTACAAAAGTCACAAATACCATATCCCCCGGCTTTGGCTATTATCTCCGCTGCAGTAGCTTCGATCACCAAAAAGCCTTTTGAGTTTTCTACTTTCTTTGCCATAGTCGATTAATAAGGAGGTTCGCTACTTGGTGATGCGGTCGCCTTGTTCTCGGTGACAGACTGGATATTCTTACAGGAAGCCTCTGTGTGCCCTACCTCCTCAAAACTGGCATCCTCGATATTCTTGACGGCTTTCTTATTGGCGTTTGCCGCAATGTTGGCATTGCGTTGACCAGCCACGTTATCCATGGTCTCAATATCCTGTTCGTCGTAAAGGTCGGCATCATCGGAAATACCGATCAGCATCTTACAGGCCCGGCCCAAGACTGACTTTTTCGCCATCTCGTCCCCGAAATTCTTATGTGCCGGTGAACCGCCTTTCATCGAACCTTGCATCCAAGCCTTACGGATTTGCCCCATGTTCATTATCTCAACGATGGTGCGACCGTCTTCCGTTGTAAGGATGGCATACGCTCCTTTCACCTTATCGGCGTCTAGGTTCTCCAAATCCTGCGTATGCTCAACGATCTTTTTCAACCCGGTTTCCGGATCGATAGAATATACAAATTTGTCACCTTCATAGATGCAATTGGCGACAGCGGTCTTGACACCGCCGACACGCTTGGCGACAGCCAGCGTACCGAGATAGCTGCGTTGAAGTTGCAATTCTTTTCCGTAAGGAATAAAGTAGCATTGATTCTTTACGGGTGAAAGCCCTTGTACGACCATACTCAACAAAGAGTTGGCGATACTTTCCCGTGTACAGCTCACCAAGACCGGTTGATTGTTCTTATCAACCGCATCCTGTAAAATCAGCCATGCGGATTTCAAAGCGTTGGGAGCCGAATAATTAGCCGGGAGCTTTAGTTCCCCGTTTTCCTCGAATGTGTTAATTTTTGCGAGAACACTATCCACAACATCTTTTTGAACCGCCAATGCCTCTTGAGGTTGTTGTTGGTTCACAGCTTGTTGCTGTGATTTCGTTTGATTTGTTGGCCCAAATACTGAGCCCTGTGCTTGTGTTGTCATAATTAATGTAGCATTAAAAATTAATATATTATTGAATAGTCAACCGTCTTCCTTTCTCTACTACCAGATTGATCAATTGTGAGTGACAAGGGATGAGATCGCAAACGCTCTCCCTGTTATCGATGAAGATTGGCGCTGTCACCCCTTTTGCCAAGCTAATGGCGTTTATTATATCAATCCCAGCGTTAATCTTTGCGGCCGTATTCAGATCGCTATACGGAACACCGTTCACCATACATTCACACGTATCATACTCGGTACCGTCTACCTGTTTACCGAACATCTTGAATCTCACATAAGAAAATGCACCGTTGATTCTTTCCTCAACCAACGCAACCTTGGCTTTCATGAAATTCAATATTGCCTGCTCAAGCCTTTCGAACTCCGCTATTCGCTCCTGAGTTTGCCGCAATATCCGCTCCAATTCCTCGTTACGGTTAATGGTACGCTTTATTTGGTCCTCCTTCGCCAACTCCCGGTTCAATCGGTCTATTTCAGCTTGGATAGTCAGCTTGCTTTCTTTCAAGCCGGTCATATCGGGCAAGTCACGCTCCTTGTCAAGCTCCTTCCGCAAATCCTCGATCTGTCCGGAAACAAGGACATAGTCCTCGCTCTTTTTCAGTTCCTCTTCAATATCCAGCTTTTGCGGTTCATTCCTCACCTCATTCTCAATATCAGCTTTAAGATCCGCAATCTTACTCAGTAGTTCATCAATCTTGCCGTTAAACTCATTAACCGTTTCCTCTTTTTTCGCAATCTGTCCGGCAATATTCTTGCCCAAGGACTTATTAGCCTCCATTTGCTCGGACTTCGATTTATTGAACTCGTTGGTAAGTAATGATAATTGCTGACTATACAGGTCCCCATCAAACGGACGCTTACAGGTAGGACAAACCATCGCTCTCTCATCAAGATTGAAGGTCATGGCGTTAATCTCGTAATAATGCGTAAGTAGCTCACTCCTTCGATCCCGAAGGCGTTGAAGGTCTTTAAGGTGGAACTCAAGATCACTCCGTAAGGAAGACAAGTTTCCCTCCGCACGGGATAACTCGCTCTTTTTACCTTGCAGGGCAAAATACCATTTTTCATAGTCGGCGTTAGCTTTCTTTTTAATTTCCCGTATAATGTCCGACAATTGATTGGATTTCGAATCAATCTCTTTGCGCAACTTATTTTTTTCATCGGATATAGCTTTCCCTATTTCTGACTTATCGGCAATTTGATCGTCAATGGCGCTAATTTCCGCTTTCTTATCCTCAATCTGCTTGCGAATGGACACCCAATCTTGTGCCTCCGGCATATTGCGGTTGTTCTCCTCGATCCTTCCGGGAATATCGGATATCTCCTTTTTGGACATATTCTTTTGAGATACGACCTGTGTCTTCAAATCCTCCAAGGATTTACGGGAATTAAAAGCCTCAATTAAAGGATCGTAATCATGCTTGTTCTTAATCGTAATCAACGAATTCAAAACATCCTCATTCGTTATGTCACCAACTATGTCGAACAGCATTGCTCTTTGTTCCTGCATTTTCAACGAAGGAAAGTAAGCGGGATTGGTAATCTGCCGGAAAAGTTGTTCCGGGCAAATATCAGACACACGACGATCATACTCACGTTTGCCTAGCGGAACATCATCAACATAATAATCTACGCTGTGCCCTTCCATTACGGCCTCGACAGCGCCACGTTTTTTAACCCAATTCTCCTTGTAACAGCGGCGGAAGGTCGTATGTGTTCCATCGACATCTAGCGTAACGACTACCTCATGTTCCAGCTTTGGAATCACATGGTTCTCCGAGTCTAACGTTTTGATATTAAAATCGGAACGTCCCAAACTGTCCTTTCCGAACATCGTCCAGATAAAGGCGTCCATGATGGTTGTCTTTCCTGTCTCATTACCACCGATGATGTACGTGACATTCGGGTCAAAATCAACCTCAAGGTAACGTTGACCCTTGAAGTTGGTAATTCTCATTTTTACTAATCTAATCGTTGTCATAATATTGTAGCATTAATGTTGCTCTTTTATTTTTAAAATTGAATTTCTAATTGTTTCTTGTTCTCCAAATGCTTTTTTATCAAGAATTTACTAATGAAATCATTCGCACATTCTTCAGATTCTTTATCATCCATCCCGTTCTCATCACAATATTCCAAAATGGCCGCTCTTATCTCATTTTTCGTAAAGGAGTTAACAGGAAGATCGGCGCATTCGCATTGTCCCACATGCCACGATCCATCACATGGTAATTCATCAATTGTGTACCCTTGATCTTTAAAATCACGAATATCTTTCTGCCATTCCCTATCTTCATAGCAAAGAGGAACTATACAAGCTGCGATAACTGAGCCGCATTTACATTTTACTATCTGTGCTGTTCTCATATTTTTTAGTTTTACTTAAATTTTACGCATTAACAGGACATCACAATAAGCGTCTGCATCTATTTTTTTTGCCCATATTGTTTTGATTGCAAATCCAGCTTCTAAAATTTCAAGAAGTTCTATATCTGATAAAAAAGAACACCTTATCTCAACGTATTCGCCAGGCATCGTTAAGCCGGAAATTTCTTTCTGTTTCCAATATCTAACCCACGTATGTGCGCTCTTATTGAGAATATTGAAAATGATTTGTTCTACATTCATATTCATTATTTTTTAATTTATAGCTACCCTAGTTAATACCTAGGGTAACCTAATTATTTACTTGCTTCGAGATGCTTCCAGAACTGGAAGGTTTGTTTCAGTAGGAATATAAATAACCGTCTTATCATTCAGGTTATTTTGCTGACGAACCCATAAATACTGAATGTACGCTGGCGTGATACTCCCGTTCTCAATCTTGATGGCTTCCGCAGCCCCTTTGGCACGTTCCACTTCAGCTTGAGCATTCAGTTTTTCTGCTTCGAGATTGGCTTTTGCTTCTTCAATCTTGATACGTCGATTTTGCTCTGCTTTGGCGAATTCCGCCTTCCCTGACATTTCTTGTTGCCAAACGTTGTATCTAGGACACCCATACATGCCACCAAAAACTACGATCATAATCGCCCAAACTATCACGGTTCCAATAAATGAGCCAATTGCTTTATCACTCATGTTAATAATACGGTTAACCTATACACCATAAGGTTCAATTATTATTAGTTATGAACATTGTAAATAAATCGAACCTCCATCAGTACTGACACAATTAACAGAGAATTGCGTCCACGAATATTCCCAACATTTTGTTGCTGGTGGGACTTGTACGGCGATATCAAGATTGCCCCCATGTTCATCCCTTAATTCTTCAAGTTGTGCTATAAGTTCATCTAAGCTCATATTCTTTCTATATCTGAGTTCCATTAAAAATATCGTGCTTCTCCGCATACTCGGCGTTGTACAAAGCGATCATTTCAGCCTTAGAATACATTACCGGCGAATTCTCTGATTTCCCCCTGCGACGGGGGTTGAGCTTCTTTTCTTCCACCATCCGCTTTACCCAAGCCTCACCATGCGTAAAAGGCTCGCCATAGGCTTTGTCCCGTTCATGGAAAAACTTGTACGCTTCCCTTTGGGTCAGCAAATCATGTTTAGGATGATCATACTTACGCTGTACAGCCGCCCCCAGCTCAGCCATGTTCATCATCATGTTCTTTATCAAATACGCTTTATCAGTCATATCAACCTCCCTTCTTTGCTCCATTTATAATCCAGATCACATCTATCAAAAGTATCAGCACGGATAATAAGTACATCCAAATGTCTTTAGCATGGGACATCACGCCTAGCGAGAGGAACAATAAACCAAAGGCAATAACTATCTGCCTCGCAGTCATTTCTTTTGTATCGCTCTTTTCTGTCATAATCATTGTAGCATTAAAATCATTGTAGCATTATATAGTGGCCTTGAACAAGCCTTTTTCCGCAGCATATCTATTGAACTCCGCCATAGAGTGCAATCCCAGCTTCTTAAAGCAATTGCGACGATGGTTGTTTATCGTATGAATAGACAGGAACATTCGATCCGCAATATCATCGTCTGGAACTCCCTCATAGCATAATCTCATTATCTCCAGTTGCCGATCGGATAATTTACTGTTGAACCTCGGCTGGCAAATCTTTTTGAAGTATTTGCATTCTCCCCTCAAAGGACAACTGACGAATTCAAAATGAAAGTTCCAATTCTCGTCTATATCAACCTCGTTGTCATACAACCCGAAGTTACATTTGATGAAACGACGGATAGCGAGGAAATCACGGAAAATCCTGTTACCATCATATTTGGCGTATGCCTCACGTAAAGCCTTATAAGCCTCTGGATAGAATTCCTCAAGCACCTCAAGAAACTGCTGTATGAAGTCAACGTCTGACTCATTCAACTGCCTTTCCGGTAGTCCCCGCTCTTTGACGGTTACCTCACCTTCCGGTGTCGTGTAGAATTCTATCGCATTCATACATTAGCCTCCTCCTGTGGAAAAAGCACCGTCGCCGGTATCCGTAATTCTCTCTCGATCACCTTCTGGGTAAGGGGATCTGGTTTATAGGCTCCAGATAACCAACCCCACACAGTTTTCTCGGACTTTAAGGTGACCTTTGCTATCCTCTCAATAAATGCCGCCTTGGGAGCCTTTACAGCCTGTCTTCCCGGCAGAGAGTCATACAATTGCCGGAATGTCATGCTATTTCCTATCGTCAAATTTTCCGTTCCCATTTTGTTTGTTTGTCAATCATTAATTTTTGAATTATCTTTGTCGAACAATGATGTCATAATCATTGTAGCATTATGAGGGCGCTTGGTTCGTGAGAATTGGGCGCCCTTTTTCCTCCCACCCTCCCATCAATCAATGTAGCATTACAATGTGTCATAATCATGTAGCATTCTAGGGCGTTTTCATCTTCAATCCCAAAGGATCACCCCGACTCCGATAGCATCGGCATGTCATATTTCCGACCATACTATCCTCCCTTACATCCTTCTGTCGTGCCATTTTTCCCATTTTGATTCAGTTTAATTTGTCACTTACTTAACTTTCAGCTATTTTTGTTGTGTTAGTGAATTACTAACATTGCAAAAATACAGATTGTTTCTTATATTTCTGTATTTTAATTAAACATTTTCTGTATTTTAACATAATTTAAAAATGACTAGCAAGGAAATCATAGATAGAATACTGCAAATCAAAGGATTAAATACTAAATCATTCTCTGAAAAGATTGGTTTAGAAAGAGCACAAGCCATTTATGATATACAAAAAGGTAAAACTAAATCAATCTCGACCCAACTAGCAAATAAGATTTTATCTGCATTTCCTGACATCAATAGAAATTGGTTGTTGACAGGTGAAGGGCAGGAAACAAAAGAAGATAATGATAACCATACTCAAGTTGCTAATATCCCTTATGAATTTGTACAAGCTCTTATTGAAGAACGAAAGAGACACGATGAAGAGCGAAAACGACATGACGAAATGAACGCAGAATTAATTCGCCAAAACGGTTCGTTAATACGTCTGCTTGAAGAAAAGGAAAAAACATTTGTCCAAACGGAGGTTGCCAAATGTGCTGTAAAAAGCGAGTTTGGATTGCAGGAATAATATATATAATACCTTAATATAATGGCTACAAGAAAGATTTTCATACTAATAACAATTATGCTTTCAGTCATTGGATGCAGTAATAATGACGATGAACTTAAAGTAGAAACAAGCATCTGGTATATTGCTAGAAACACGATGTCTGGTGACAACAAAATAACAGCCACATTCTACTTTTTCAAAGATGGTGATTACGATCCAACAACTTTTCAATATCAGCTAAATACTCAATCTCTATGGGAAAGTGCAGAAATTATAACAGTATCCGGAGAGAAGGTAAAGTCTTTTTTTATAGATATTGTTCTAAAAGGCGACAAAGGTATGGGAGTATACAATTGCAGCCCGGGTAATTATTATGTAATCACTTCTATTGGTAGTGGCATTAATATGCAATGGAAAGCTAAACGCATAACTGTTTCTGAAAATAACACTTCTAACCTTGAGGTCATTTTCAAGGATGAGAATAAAACTGGTTATACAGAATGGGATAAATAACATGAATAATACAAATCTAACATAAAATCAATATGGAAACATCAAAATGCCCTAAATGCGGATCAACTCAAATACAGAGTGAGAAACGTTTATCTTTGATTTGATAGTATATTATAATATTTTGAGTTATGGATTGTACCCGCTACACTATTGATCTTATAAAAACGTCTTTTGCCCAATACGTTGCGACAGGGACAAAAGATGATGCCGCTCTTTCAGACGGCATCACTGAATTAAGCAAAGCTATCGACCGGGCTGTAATTGCCGGAGGAGATGCAAGTGCCTTAGAAAAGCTGAAAAATGATTTACAATATATAACGTATCAGCTATGACCCCTGTAAAGAAGATACAAGTAAAGGATATTGCTATCTCCATTTTGGAGCAAGCCGGAAGAGAGGATTATATCTGCTTAACCGATATGGTCAAAGCTAAGGATAGCGCTGATGGCGCAAAACTTAGAAGTGAGATAATCATTCAAAACTGGATGAGAAACAAAGATACGGTAGAATATATCGGATTATGGGAAAGCATCAACAATCCCCATTTTAAACACATCGAATTCGATGTGTTTAGATCACAAGCAGGCACAAACCGTTTTATTCTTACTCCCAAGATGTGGATTGAGAAAACTGGAGCGATTGGAATAATATCCAAATCAGGACGGTACGGGGGAACATACGCCCATAAAGATATAGCTTTTGAATTTGGGGCGTGGATTAGCCCCGCATTCAAGCTATACCTAATCAAGGAGTACCAGCGTCTTAAAGAAGCCGAATCACACCCATTACTAGGAGAATGGAACGTAAAGCGGGTACTAAGCAAGGTAAACTATACGATTCACACTGACGCAATCAGAGATTTTATAATACCGTCTATCGAGATTGAACAGCAAAAATTATATGCCTATGCCGACGAAGCCGATCTATTAAACCTAGCACTTTGGGGATGTACCGCCAAACAGTGGAGAGAGGCCAACCCCAATTATTCCTCGCAAAATATAAATATCCGAGATGTCGCTAGTATCAACGAGTTGGTCGTTCTATCAAATATGGAATCTTTCAATGCGGAACTATTAAAATTAAACAAAGACAAACAGGATAGATACTACCTATTGCACAAAATGGCTCAAGAACAGCTATCCCGACTTAATGAGATTGAAGCCGAAAAACGATTCCGGCCAATTGACACGAATAAGAATTCTAACTACCTAGATAAAAACAATGAGTAGGACTAGAGCATATACCGCTGAAACGATAGCCGTAATCAGCCGGTTCTTTGCGGCTATCGACACGCTTATCGCCATGAAAAAGATTCGGGGCAAGGCTACTTATTGCAGGATAGCCAATATTGACCGTCTAAATTTTAATGCTCAAAGTAAAGATTATAACAGAGGCTATTTCCAAGTATCTTGGCTAGTACCGATGGTTAGAGATTTCGGAATCTCATCGGACTGGTTGCTCTTAGGTAAAGGCAAGATATTTATTAACCCAGAATCGTAGAACCTCTGCATTTGTTCCACAATAGTTCTACAATTACTAAAACACACAATATTTAAATGATTAATTACCAACTCAATAATCAGAAAAAGACAAGTGCTTCCCAAGCTGAGGGTCACGAGTTCGAGCCTCGCCTACCGCTCTATCAGGCATTAGGCGATTATCCAAATAAGGATGGTCGCCTAATTTTGTTTTATCTCCTCAATGCTCCTTCTAAAAGCAACGTCTGTTTCTCTAGCTAGAAACTAGAGTTTTGTGCAAGGGAAACTTCTGTTTCCTCATAGGAAAACTTTTGTTTTCCCTAGAAGAAACTAAAGTTTCTTAAAAAAAAATCCGCAAAAACTGCAACACTCTTATAATCAAAGACGTAACCAAGTTTCCTTTTCCCTTTATAATAAAAACAAAGCTATCTCTTTTCTCGACATAAAGCCATATGTTATGCTTAAACGATCTATACTGTTTAAGAAAAATAATCTACCTTTGCGTCAAATAATCAAGAAGAGAATGACAAAAAGCATATTTCTATTCCTGCTGGGGATTCTTTCCCTATCGGCGATAGCGCAACCCAAACTGAGCGAGGAAGCCCGTATCAGTCTGATGACCAGCGCACCATACGATGAAGAGGTATTCACCGTGTACGGGCATGCCGCTCTACGCATATACGATCCCAAGCAAAATATAGATTATATATTCAATTACGGTATATTTGATTTCTCCAAACCTAATTTTATCTACCGATTCGCTAAAGGAGAGACGGATTATAAACTGGGAGTAGCCGATTTCCAAGACTACGTGATCGAGTACCAAATGCGGGGCAGCGATATCACGGAACAAGTATTGAACCTCACCCAAGAAGAGAAAGAACATATATGGGATGCCCTGCTTATTAATTACAGGCCGGAGAACAGGGTATATCGTTATAACTTCTTCTTCGATAATTGCGCTACCCGCCCTGCCGCGATCTTGGAAAAGGAGATCAACGGGAGCGTCGATTATCAGTATCCCTATCAATCCCAGACCTTCCGGGATCTTATTAATTATTGTACCCGAAACCATCCGTGGCTCACATTCGGATGCGACCTAGCGCTAGGCAGCCCCACCGACCGGGAGGCCACCCAGCACGAGATGCTCTTCCTCCCCCCTTATCTAAAAGAAGCGTTCTCTAAAGCCACCATCACGGGCCCGGACGGGACAATCCGCCCATTGGTGAGCGAGACCCACGTGATCGGAGCCGGGGAAGCCGACGAGCCGGAAAAAGATATCTGGGATTTATTCACCCCTTTAGTCTGCGCTTGGCTTCTGTTCGGAATCGTTTTAGGGCTTACTTGGATCGAATGGCGCAAAAAAAAATACTTCTTGTGGGTGGATTGTGTCCTTTTCTCGGTAGCCGGAGCCGGAGGTGTCATCCTCTTCTTTCTTAGCTTCATATCCGTCCATCCCTGCACGTGGCCGAACTGGTCTTTGGTATGGTTACAGCCGCTCGATTTGATCGCTGTTATTTTGTTTTGCGTAAAAAAGCTGAAGAAGGCTGCATATTACTATCATTTTATTAACTTTGCGGCGCTTACGCTGATGTTACTGGGATGGTATTTCATTCCGCAACATCTAAACAGTGCCTTTATTCCGCTTGTAGCCTCGATTTGGGTTCGTTCGGGTTGGGGTGTTTACAGAAATATATGGAGAATCGGATGAGAAAAATTATAACGTCACTTATCGCTATCCTCGTGGTAACAAACCTCGAGGCGCAGCAACGTACCCCCAAATTGGTGGTATGTATTACTGTGGATCAGCTAAGGGGCGACTATATAGAATACTTTTATAATACATTTGGCGAACGGGGCTTCAAGCGTTTGATGAACGAAGGGTTGGTGTATAACAATATCCGCTTCGAGTTCTCCGACATAGACCAAGCCAGCGCGTTCGCGACTCTTTTTACCGGAAGCAACCCTTGCTTCAGCGGTATCGCCGGAGATAAGACGTTTGATTTCGAGAAAGAGAAAGAGGTCTCGATCTTAAATGATCCCGAATATCTGGGTAATTACACGAAAGAGAATTATTCGCCCAAGAATTTATTCAGTTCCACGATCGGCGACGAGTTGAAAATCGCCTCTCAAGGAAGAAGCGACGTATATTCCATCGCCCCGGATGCCGAGAGCGCCATCCTTTCCGCCGGACATGCGGCGAACGGAGCTTTCTGGATGGATAACACCAACGGGAAATGGGCTACCACGACGTACTATAAGGGTATCCCTTGGTATGTAGACCGCTATAATAACGGCCCGGAATCCTTGGCGTCACGTTTGGAAACCATGGTATGGACTCCTACCCTTCCGATAGAGAAATACGATGCCTTTCCTTACGTATTGGATGATCTTCCTTTCCGCTATACGTTCAGCGAGAAGTTCGCGAACTGCTATCCGAACCTAAAGACCTCGCCGTTTATCAATAAGGAGATCAATCGTTTGGCCCTCCAGTTCCTAGAGTACGGAGGGTTTGGTACACGCAGTTGCCCGGATATGTTGTCTATCACGTACTACGCGGGCAATTACCGGGGTACGATGAGCAAGGAATACACCCGGGAGATTCAAGATACGTATTATCAACTCGATCAAGATATCGAGAAGCTACTGGATACGATCGACAAGAAAGTGGGCTTGGCCAATACATTGGTAGTCTTCACCGGTTCCGGTTATTATAAAAGCGAGGAGTCTTATCCGGACGGCCTGATGGTGAACGGTGGCGAGTTCCACCCGAAACGTTGTTTGGCCCTGCTTAATATGTACTTGATGGCCATTTACGGCCAACATACCAGTTGGGTACAAGGATACTACAACAACCAGATCTACTTGAACCGCAAGGCGATAGAAGACGCCAAGCTGGATTTGACGACTTTACAGAACAAGGCCGCCGAATTCATACAGGAATTTAGTGGCGTACAACTCGTCACCACGGGCAGGAGCTTGCTTACGGGCGACTGGAACGAGGGAACCGCCAAATTCCGTCAAGGTACGCACCATTTGAGACGGGGCGATCTGATCATCGAGTTGCAACCCGGTTGGAAAGTGAACCTCGACAATCCGAAAGAAAAAGTCAAGATTATACGCAATAATGCTGTTATCACCCCGCTGGTATTTATGGGCAACGGGTTGAAACCCCAACATATCTACCGCGAAGTCAAGGCCACTGAGGTAGCCCCCACGGTAACCCATGTGCTAAGAATCAGGCCACCAAACGCTACTCAAAGCCTACCGCTTTGGGAATTGAAAATTGGTAATTGAGAATTAAAATTATCATAGAAGGGAAAGGTAGGTGGTTCTCCCCTAAGTATTTTATCTGAATTCAAATAACAAAGTAATAACAGACGATGATTGCTCATTGACAATCGGAAGTTGAACTCTCAATTTTCAATTTTCAATTATCAATTATCAATTATCAATTAACATAAGAATCATGGGATTTAATGAGTTTATGACGAAGCTGTTCGGCAATAAGTCGCAGCGTGACCTTAAAGAAATCACACCTTACGTAGATAAGGTAAAGGCCGTATATCCGTCAATCAAGGCACTCTCGAACGACGAGTTGCGTGCGAAAACAGATGAGATCAAACAACGTATCCAGGACTACGTAGCCGAGGAGAAAGCGCAAGTGGAAGAGCTTCGCAAAGGCATCGAGGATAAGGAACTGGAAGAACGTGAGGCGATCTGGGCCGAGGTAGATAAAATCGAGAAAGCCATTACGGACAAGATGGAAGTGGTACTGGAGCAATCCTTGCCCGAGGTATTCGCCATCATGAAAGATACGGCCCGCCGTTTCGCCGAGAATGAGGAAGTGGTAGTTACCGCTAACCAATTCGACCGGGATCTGGCCGCTCGTTTCGACTTTGTCCGCATCGAGGACGATAAGGCGATTTACGCCAATCACTGGAAAGCCGGTGGAAACGAGATCACATGGGATATGATCCATTACGACGTTCAGCTATTTGGTGGCGTCGTTCTTCATAAAGGTAAAATCGCCGAGATGGCGACCGGTGAAGGTAAGACCTTGGTGGCTACCCTTCCGGTATTTTTGAACGCCTTGACACGTAACGGTGTACACGTGGTAACCGTGAATGATTACTTGTCAAAACGTGACTCCGAGTGGATGGGACCGCTTTATATGTTCCACGGACTTTCCGTAGACTGTATCGATAAGCACCAGCCGAACTCCGAGGCTCGCCGTAAGGCTTACGAGGCGGATATTACGTTCGGTACGAACAACGAGTTCGGTTTCGACTACTTGCGTGACAATATGGCGATCAGCCCGAAAGACTTGGTACAACGCAAGCATAACTACTCCATCGTCGATGAGGTGGACTCCGTATTGATCGATGACGCTCGTACGCCGCTGATCATCTCCGGACCGATCCCTCGTGGCGAGGAACAATTATTCGAGCAATTCCGCCCGAACGTGGAGGTTGTCGTGAACGCGCAGAAAGACCTTTGCTCCAAATTATTGATCGAGGCCAAAAAGAAAATGGCTAGCGACGACCAGAAGGTCGTTGAGGAAGGCTCTATCCTTCTGTACCGCTCCTTCAAGGGATATCCCCGCAACAAGGCGTTGATCAAGTTCTTAAGCGAGCAAGGCGTAAAAGCTCAAATGTTGAAGACGGAAGAATATTTCATGTCCGAGAATATGCGCCATATGCACGAGGCGACCGATGAGTTGTATTTCGTGATCGACGAGAAGAACAACAGTATCGAATTGACGGATAAAGGTATCGACCTATTGACCGGTAAGACGGACGACCCGACCTTCTTCGTACTTCCCGATATCACGTCCCAATTATCTCAATTGGAGAACATGACAGGAACCGAGGAAGAGAAACAAGCTCAAAAGGACGAGATCTTGGCGAACTATTCCGTTAAGAGCGAGCGTGTACATACCATCAACCAGTTGTTGAAAGCTTACACCTTATTCGAGAAGGATGATGAGTACGTGGTTATGGACAACAAGGTTATGATCGTTGACGAGCAGACGGGTCGTATCATGGACGGACGTCGTTATTCCGATGGCCTGCACCAAGCGATCGAGGCTAAGGAACGTGTAAAGGTAGAGGCCGCTACACAAACATTCGCCACGATCACCTTGCAGAACTACTTCCGTATGTACCATAAATTATCCGGTATGACCGGTACGGCGGAGACGGAAGCAGGCGAGTTCTGGGATATCTACAAATTGGACGTAGTAGTGATCCCGACCAACCGACCGATCGCCCGTAACGATATGAACGATCGTATCTACAAGACAAAACGTGAGAAATATAACGCTGTTATCGAGGAAATCGTTCAGCTGACGGAGGCAGGCCGCCCGGTATTGGTGGGTACGACATCCGTAGAGATCTCCGAGTTATTGAGCCGTATGCTTACGATGCGTAAGATCCAGCACAATGTATTGAACGCTAAGTTGCACCAGAAAGAGGCCGAGATCGTGGCCTTGGCGGGTCAAAAGAGTACGGTTACGATCGCTACCAACATGGCCGGTCGTGGTACCGATATCAAGCTGTCCAAGGACGTGAAAGACGCAGGCGGTTTGGCGATCATCGGTACGGAACGCCATGAGAGCCGTCGTGTAGACCGTCAGTTACGTGGTCGTGCCGGACGTCAGGGAGACCCGGGTTCTTCCGTATTCTTCGTTTCACTGGAAGACGACTTGATGCGTTTATTCGCTTCCGAGAAGATCGCCGGCTTGATGGATAAGCTTGGTTTCAAGGAAGGCGAGGTTCTGGAGCACAATATGTTGAGCAAGTCCGTAGAACGTGCCCAGAAGAAGGTAGAGGAAAACAACTTCGGTATCCGTAAACGTCTGTTGGAATACGACGACGTGATGAACTCACAACGTAACGTAATCTACACCCGCCGTCGCCACGCCTTGATGGGAGAGCGTATCGGTCTGGACGTATTGAACACGATTTACGATACTTCTACGGCTATCGCCGATCAACACGCCGAGGACTTCGAAGGCTTCAAGTTAGAATTGTTCAAGACATTCGCCATGGAAAGTCCGTTCACGGAAGACGAATTCAAGAGCATGAAACCGGAGCAACTCGTAGAGAAATTGTTCGAGGAGGCATTGAAGACTTACAAACGTCGCATGGAACGCATGACGCAAGTCGCTCACCCGGTCATCAAGCAAGTGTACGAGAATCAAGGAGCGATGTACGAGAACATCATGATTCCTATCACGGACGGCAAGCGCATGTATAATGTATCTTGTAACCTGAAAGAGGCTTACGACACGGAATGTAAGGCAATCGTTAAATCCTTCCAGAAATCAATCGTATTGCATATGATCGACGAGGGATGGAAAGAGCATCTACGTGAGATGGACGAGTTGCGCCACTCCGTACAAAACGCTAGCTACGAGAACAAGGATCCTTTGTTGATCTACAAACTTGAATCTTACAACCTGTTCAAGACAATGGTAGACAACATGAACCGTAAGACAGCCGCCATCTTGATGCGTGGACAGATCCCGGTACGTGAGGAGCCGACCGAGGAGCAACGCCAAGCCATGCAAGCCCGTCAAGCGGCCGTAGCCCAGCAAGCAGCCCAAGCGATCGCCGAGGAAAGAGCCCGTCAACGTATCGCCGTACAAGAGGCCGCCCCGGAGAAGCACGAGGATATGAGCCGTTACCGCACGGAGAAAACAGACTTGAGCGGAAACAATACCCAAGCCGAGGCACCTCAGCCGAAGCAAGCTCCGGTCCGTGCCGAAAAACGAGTAGGACGCAATGATCCATGTCCTTGCGGAAGTGGCAAGAAATACAAGAACTGCCACGGACAAGGTTTATAAGGAACAAGAAATAAGATAAAAAAAGAGGGACAGAATACCAATCTGTTCCTCTTTTTTGTATATTGCAGGCATATAAACCCATTAAATGCTACCATTATGATTATTGGAATTCCAAAAGAAATCAAGAACAACGAGAACAGGGTAGCTCTTACTCCCGCCGGAGCCAAAGAGTTGGTGAAAAGAGGTCATACCGTGTATGTACAACACACGGCTGGTATAAACAGTGGTTTCGCCGATGATGCCTATGTGGCGGCAGGGGCCCGGATACTCCCGTCCATTGAGGATGTATATGGAATTGCCGAGATGATCGTAAAAGTAAAAGAACCGATCGCCAGCGAATATCCCTTGGTACGCAAAGGACAGCTTGTCTTCACCTACTTCCATTTCGCATCCGACGAGGCTCTCACCCTTGCCATGATAAAGAGCGGCTCCATCTGTCTGGCTTACGAGACCGTGGAGAACCCAGATCATACGTTACCCCTTTTGATTCCTATGAGTGAGGTGGCCGGACGCATGTCCGTACAGGAAGGCGCCCGTTTCCTTGAGAAACCGCAAGGTGGCAAAGGCGTATTGCTAGGTGGCGTGCCGGGCGTGAAACCGGGTAAGGTATTGGTTTTAGGCGGTGGCGTGGTAGGCCACAACGCCGCCTTGATGGCCGCCGGGCTAGGCGCCGATGTCACGATCGCCGACATCTCGCTTCCCCGCTTACGCTATCTGTCCGAGACGATGCCGAAAAACGTGAAGACGTTGTTCTCTTCCACGCATACGATCGAACAGGAATTACCCACAACCGATTTAGTGATCGGCGCCGTATTAATCCCCGGAGCCAAGGCCCCGCACTTGATCACCCGGGATATGTTGAAGTTATTAAAACCGGGCAGCGTATTGGTAGACGTAGCCATCGATCAAGGCGGTTGCTTCGAGACCTCCCACCCGACTACGCACGCCAATCCGGTTTATGAGATAGACGATATCCTCCATTACTGCGTAGCCAACATTCCGGGAGCGGTCCCGCAGACTTCCACATTAGCCTTGACCAACGCTACCCTGCCGTACGTGATCAAGCTTGCCGACAGAGGTTGGGAAAAAGCCTGCGAGGAAGATCCGGGCCTAGAACTGGGATTAAACATCGTGGAAGGAAAGATTGTCTACCCCGCCGTGGCTGAGGCTTTTCCTTCACTCAAAGCATAAGTTCCAAAGAATCTTTCATTATTAGGGATTGCTTGCGGCAATCCCTTTTTTATGTTTTCTATTTTTATTGTTTTCTAAAAAACGTAAAATATCTTGGCTTCTTTTCCCGCACACCTTAACTTAGAGCACAAAATCAATTAAATTTAATAATTACCATGAAGAAAATTGTTTTATTAGTGGCTTTATGCCTATGTGTCGGAAACCTATTCGCACAAGACGCTGACAAATTAAGAGATGAAGGTGACGCTGCTTTGAAAGCAAAAGATTACGCTACCGTCGTAACAAAATACGGCGAATACCTAAAACAAAACAATTACCAAGACACCGCCCGTATCTTCAATTGCGGATACGCCGCTAATCAAGCGAAGAACTACGCCGAGGCCGCCAAATACTTCGACATGGCTGTTAAGATGAACTACAACGTAGACGACTCTTATGTAGGCGAGGCTATGGCTTACCGTAACTTAAACAAGACAGAAGAATTCCTGACTACGGTAAAAGAGGGATTAAAAGTGATTCCCGATGGAAACAAGAATAAGACCAATCTGGAAAAGTTGCTTTACGGTTACTGCATCAAACAAGGACAAGCCGCCCAAAAGAAGGGAGATCTGGCCGGTGCCGAGAAAATGTACAAAGAGGTCCTAGCCGTATCGAACAAGGATTACCAGAGCAACGCTTACTACAGCCTTGGCGCCATGCTGTATGGCAACGGAGCGAAGATATTACAGGCCGCTACCCCGATCGCTACTTCCGAGCCGGATAAATACAACGCCGAGAAAGCGAAAGCCGACAAAGACTTCAAGCAAGCGAAAGAATATTTGACAAAGGCTGTCGAACTCGACCCGAAAGACGAGAACTCCAAGAAGATCCTCGCTTCTATCAACGACATCCTGAAATAAGAAAGAGGACTTTATTCATACAAAAAAACCTCCCGGATCACATAGAAAAGTGATCCGGGAGGTTTTTTGTATCTAGTTGTAGAGACGTACGTTACTTGAAGAAGAAGCGGAAGATGTCATTTCCATTCGCATAGATCAATAAAGCGAACAGGATAAACATACCTGCCATTTGGGCATACTCTAGGAATTTATCGCTCGGTTTGCGACGGGCCACTACCTCATAGATCAAGAACATCACGTGTCCGCCATCCAAGGCCGGAATCGGCAAGATATTCATGAACGCCAAGATGATAGATAGAAAAGCCGTACGTTCCCAGAAAATCCGCCAATCCCAGACAGACGGGAACAATCCGCCGATCGTACCGAAACCGCCCAAACTGGAGGCACCTTCCTTCGTAAACACATATTTCATGTCGTTCACATATCCCTTCAAGGTATTAATACCTAATTTAATACCGGCGGGGAACGACTCGAAAAAGCCGTATTTGCGGGTCACGGTCTGATAGAGATCCGTAGGCAACATCACCGCTACGCCAATTTTCCCGGCCGAGTCCGTCCTCATGGTCAACGACTCCAACTGGCCGTTCCGGTAGAAATCTACTGTCACCTCTTCGCCCTTATTCTCTGACAATAACCCGGAGGCATCATAAAACGTCGGGGTAGCCACACCGTTAATAGCCACCACGCTATCCTTCGGCAGCATGCCGGCAAGAGCCGCCGGGGCATTCTTGTCGGGAAGCTCACGAACGACCATCGGGATACGCAAAGGATCGGCGAAGCCTTTTCCGTCACGCATGCAACGTTGCATCATATCCTCCGGTATGGAGATCACGGTCTCCCGCCCGTCACGGAGCACCGTCACGGTCTTCGCCTCCACCACCTTGCGGAAACTGTCGCTACCGAAACGCTCCAACTCCTCATTGTCCGCTCTCAGCAAGATATCACCGTCCTGAAAACCGACGTTCTGGAACGTCTCGCTATAATTCATACCCATCTTCATGTTCTTCAAAGGCAAGTACGTATCGCCCCACGTAAACAAGATCATGGAATAAATAAACAAAGCCAGCAAGAAGTTGAACACCACGCCCGCTACCATAATCATCAAACGCTGTCCGGCCGGCTTGGAGCGGAACTCGTAAGGCTTGGGCGGCTGGGCCATCGCCTCCTTGTCCATACTCTCGTCGATCATACCGGAGATCTTACAATATCCTCCCAACGGAAGCCAGCCTACGCCGTATTCCGTGTCACTGTTTTTCGGCTTGTACTTGAATAGCGAGAACCACGGATCGAAGAAGAGGTAGAACTTCTCTACCCGCACCTTGAAAATCCGGGCGAAGATAAAATGCCCGAACTCGTGGACAATCACCAGTATCGATAAGCTCAAGATGAGCTGTAACGCCTTAATCAAAAAAGTTTCCATCTACTATTGTTTGTTCTGTTTTAAATTATTTCAAAATAACTCGGCCGCCAACCGCCTAGCCTCGGTGTCGGTAGCCACGTAATCCTCATACGAGGGATTGACAATAAACGAGGCTTTCCGCATGGTCTGCTCGATCACGTCGCTCATTTGCAAGAAGCCGATACGATCTTGCAGGAAAGCGGCCACCACCACCTCATTGGCGGCATTCAAGATACAGGGCATATTCCCTCCTTGGCGGGCCGCCTCGAAAGCGAAAGCCAAGTTGCGGAAACGTTCCATATCCGGCTCCTCGAACGTCAAGGTCGAATATTGGTTGAAATCCAGACGGGGCGCCATGCTCCTCATACGTGTCGGGAACGAGAAAGCGTAGGCGATCGGCAATTTCATGTCGGGAATTCCCAGCTGGGCGATCACGGCGCCATCCTCAAACTGCACCATCGAGTGGATCACCGACTGCGGGTGCACCACCACCTGTACCTGATCCGGCGTGACATCGAACAACCATTTCGCCTCGATCATCTCGAAGCCCTTGTTCATCATCGAGGCCGAGTCTATCGTGATCTTCGCCCCCATCGTCCAGTTCGGATGCCTCAAGGCCTGCGCCTTCGTCACGGTAGCCAGCTCCTCCAGCGTCTTCCGCCGGAACGGACCGCCGGAAGCCGTCAGCAAGATCTTCTCGATCGGATTATCGTACGCACCTGTTAAACATTGAAAAATGGCCGAATGTTCCGAGTCCACCGGCAAGATAGGCACCTTATGCTCGGCGGCCAGCTTCATGATCAGCTCGCCGGCCACTACCAAAGTTTCCTTATTCGCCAAGGCGATCGCCTTTCCCGCCTTGATCGCCGAGATCGTCGGTCGCAAGCCGGAATAGCCCACCATCGCCGTCAGCACCATATCGATCGGCTCCGACTGCACCATCTGGGCGATAGCGTCGGCACCCGCCCATACCTTGATCGGCAGGTCTTCCAAGGCCTCTTTCAGCTCGGGATATTTCCGCTCATTGGCGATCACCACCACCTCCGGCATATATTTCCGGGCCTGATTGATCAATAAGTCCACTTGGTTATTCGCGGTCAAGGCATACACCTCGAAAAGATCGGAATGCTCGCTCACTACCTCCAAGGCTTGGGTCCCGATGGAACCGGTCGAGCCTAATATCGCTAACTGTCTTTTTTTCATGGATTATCAAAAAGCTATATATTCTTCCGGATTCACCGGATTGCCCTTATACCACAACTCGAAATGCAGGTGCGGCCCGGTAGACAACTCTCCCGTATTCCCGACCAGAGCGATCGCCTCACCGGCTACCACATGGTCTCCCACCTCTTTCAGCAACAATTCGTTGTGCTTATAAACCGAGATGAATCCGTTCTTATGTTGTATTTGAATTACGTTTCCGTGGTTCGGATCGAAACCGGTATAGATCACCGTACCATCCAACGTAGCCAAGACACTCTCCTTCGGGGCCGCGGCCAGATCCACGCCATAATGATGGACATCCGTCTCATAATGAGAGGTGACCACGCCATTCACGGGCTTATAGAAAAAGACCCCCTCGATCGGTACCTTGCCCGGGTCGGTCAATACCGATAAATTATATTTCTCCTCTTCCTCGTAATCTTTCACGAAGCGAGTCTCTTCCTTGCTACGAGGAATCTCATAGTTAATATCGTTGCTAGCCAAAGAATCTATCTGACGGATCGAGTCCAAGGGCATCGTACCGGAAAGGATTCCGGCCACGTTATCCAGATAAAGGGACTGGATCTCCATCATACGCTCCAACGAATCCGCCCGCAAGGCATTCTGCATAATCTCCTTGCGAACCTCCACGTCGAGATAGCCCGGCAAGTAGTTGCGAATCGGTGTCTTGATGATGATAAAGGCGGTAACGGCGATCAAGAAAAAGGCGAACACCGCCAAAGTGACAAACGCCGATAACTGCGAAAGCCGGAAAGACCACACCTCCTCCAACGTCCCCTCATTGATAAAGGAAAGTTTATATTTAAACCGGATCCGGTGCCAAAACGATTTCGTATTCTTCTTTTTCAACCCCTAATTTTCAATTATCAATTATCAATTCTATAAGTCCCTCCGGCAAAGACACCGTGAGGCTACGGGCCTCATGGTCGGCCTCGGTGATCAACTCCTCCACGGCGGGGATCAACAGCTCCTCGCCTTTATGATCGACACGCAGAAGGACGTTGATTGTCGTCTCATCCACGTCTGTTATCTCTCCTAAATAACCTTTCTGTACGTCCGTCACGGTATAACCGATAAAACTGTCCCATGTCATATCCCCCACGAGATCCTCCTCGTCCACGGCGTCCAAAGGATAAAACACCTCCTTGCCCACAAACATGCGGGCATCCTCCTCGGAATTCACGTCCTCCAGTTTCACCAAGACCACCGTATCGGTCTTATAGCGGAAATCCTCCACGAAGAACGGTACCAAGATACCATCCATCTCGCAAACAATGTACGGGTCCTCGGCATCTTCCAGCACATCGCTGTTCGTCACCAACGACAACTCCCCCTTGATACCATGGGGCTTGGCAAACTGCCCGATCTTGAAAACCTCTCCTTCTCTAATCATCGCCTAAAATCTTTAAATCCTCGTGATACGTGCCCCGATCTGGTTCAATCGCTTATCGATCCCTTGATATCCCCGGTCGATCTGGTCTATATTATGGATCGTGCTGGTACCTTCGGCGCTCATAGCGGCGATCAGCAAGGCGATACCCGCGCGAATATCCGGGGATACCATCGTAGAGCCCCGTAGCTTGAAGCGGTTACCCAGCCCGATCACCGTAGCCCGGTGCGGGTCGCAAAGGATGATCTGGGCTCCCATATCGATTAGCTTGTCCACAAAGAACAAACGGCTCTCAAACATTTTCTGGTGGATCAGCACGCTCCCCACAGATTGCGTAGCCACGACGAGAAATACGCTCAGCAAGTCCGGCGTAAGCCCCGGCCAAGGAGCGTCGGCGATGGTCATGATAGAACCATCGATAAACGTATCGATCTCGTAGGAATCATGCCGAGGGATATAAATATCATCGCCTCGCTGCTCCACGGTAATACCCAAGCGGCGAAAAGCGTCCGGGATGATCCCCAGCTTATCATATCCTGTATTCTTGATGGTGATCTCCGATCCGGTCATAGCGGCCATACCGATAAAGCTACCCACCTCGATCATATCGGGGAGGATGGTATGCTCCGTGCCGGAAAGCGACCGTACACCTTCTATCGTCAATAGGTTAGAACCGACACCTGAGATTCTCGCTCCCATGCGGTTCAGCATCGTGGAAAGTTGTTGCAGGTAAGGCTCGCAGGCGGCGTTATAGATCGTCGTCACCCCCTCGGCCAGCACGGCAGCCATCAAGATATTCGCCGTTCCGGTCACGGAAGCCTCGTCGAGCAGCATATAAGCGCCTTTCAACTGGCGTGCCTCTATCTCGTATACTTGCCGCCCGGCGTCGTAGCTAAAGCAAGCGCCCAGCTTCTGGATTCCCACGAAGTGCGTATCCAGCCGGCGTCGCCCGATCTTGTCGCCACCCGGTTTCGGGATCAGCGCCCTGCCGAAGCGGGCTACCAACGGGCCTACGATCATCACGGAACCCCGCAGGCTACCACTCTTGCGCAGGAACTCCTCAGTACTCAAATACTCCATGTCCACGTCGTCCGCCTGAAAGGTATAGGTATCGGCGGACGGATGCTCCACCTTGACCCTCATATCCCTAAGGAGCTGGATTAAGTTATTCACGTCCAAGATATCGGGCACATTGTGTATGGTCACCTTCTCCGGAGTTAGCAATGTCGCGCAGATCACCTCCAACGCCTCATTCTTGGCGCCTTGCGGAACGATCTCGCCGGACAAGCGATAACCACCTTCTATAACGAACGAGCTCATCTGCCTTTACGCGTAAAGTTCCTTTTGTTGCCGCCACTGTTATTACGGGCCAAGATATCACGGCTCTCGGCCAATTTGTGTTCCTCCTCGCTCAATACGATCTTGCCGCTAGACAGCTCGTCCAGATCCTTGAAGATCTTACGGTCGTCCACGCTTTCCTTGTTCCAAGTAAGGAACGATTTCTTCATCTGGTTTGCCAGCAGCCGCACGAGCTGGTCTTTCTCCATACCGGGTTGCAGCTCCGTGGCCTTGCGGATCATCAGCTCCAAGGTCTTTCCGTAATGGCGGTAGCGTATACGGTTATTGTTGTACGGGATACGAGGCGGACGGCTATACAGGTTCTCCTTCTTGATGATCTCGTACGGATAGTCTATATCGAGCTTAAAATCGGCCATGATCGCCAGATGATCCCAGAGGATATGCTTAAAGTCGTTTACGTCACGCAAGTGCGGGAACATGTTTCCCATGATGTTGATAATCGTGTTGGCGCAACGCTTACGCTCTTCCCTGTCTTGGATAGTCACGCAATAGTCCACCATATTTTGGATATTGCGTCCGTATTCGGGCAAAGTCAATCTTTTTCCTTCTGTATTGTATTTCATTCTTTACATTTTGTTTATCGCGAAGATAGGTATATTAATTGAGAATTGAAAATTGAGATTCGAAAGTTACCTCTCGTTAGGCTTAATTATCAATTCATAATCTACCACGTCCAGCCACCGCCCGAATTTCAGCCCAACTTTCTCAAAGTGGGATACTTTTCTGAATCCCAGCTTCTCATGCAGCGAGCAGCTAGCCTCATTCCCCTCGGTAATGCAGGCAATCAAGGCGTGGTAGCCGCCTGCCCGACATTCCTCGATCAGCCTTTCCATAAGCTGCCGGCCGATCCCCTTGCCCTTGTATCTCGGGGATAAATAAACGGTGGTCTCAAGCGTATATTTATAAGCTGCCTTTTCTTTCCACGCATGGGCATAGCAATATCCCACGACCTCATCATGATCTACGTATACCAGATAAGGATAACTCGCCGAGATCCCGGCTATGCGACCCTCCATCTCCTCCACCCGCAAAGGTTCCGTCTCGAACGTAGCCACGCTATTCACGACATATTCATTGTATATATCCACGATCGCCTTGGCGTCTCGCGAACTCACATTTCGAATCATATTCATTCCGTTAAAACAATCCGATCCGGGAAAGAATCTCTCTCTGCCCGGACCGGATCTATCATCGAATAAAATTACTAATTTTTCGGCTTTCTACTCAGACAACGCCTTGATCACCTCTTGGTTCGCCTTGCGCACCTCGGCCTCATTGATCTTGATCACCTTGCGATCGTAGGTCATAAGGCCGTTCACCTCACCTTCTACGTCCGTGGTTTGCGTGTAGACAGCGGCGGAGAAGCCCTTCGGAACCATTTTCTTCAGCTCACGGGCGTACTTCACGTACTCGGCGGTCACCTCATCGCTATTCTTAAACTGTACATAGCCCCAGTTGCGTTTGTTCCACCACAAATGGTTCTCCACGGCCAAGCCGATACCACCATACTCGCCCAATACGTTTACACGCACCGGATCGAACAGGTACATCGCCGGGCCCGGGTAATTATGCAAATCCAAGATATCGCCGCACGCACGGAAATTACCGCCACTGGCCGGATTCACCAGACGGGAAGGATCGTATGTTTTTGTCCACTCGGCAGCCTTCTCGGTATCGAACTGGCCCCAAGCCTCGTTGAAGGGCACCCATACTACTACGCTAGGATTCGAGACGCACAGGTCCATGATCTCCTTCCACTCCTTGTAATAATTACGGATAGACTCCTCGGTACGCTCCTTGTCGGTTCCACCGTTATACGTATGAGGCGCCCATTGGTTACCCATGTCGCCGCTAGGCATATCCTGCCAAACCAGCATACCTTCCTTATCGCAATGATAGTACCAGCGGGCCGGCTCTACCTTCACGTGCTTGCGGATCATGTTGAAGCCCCACGCTTTCGTCTTCACGATATCATACAGCAACGCCTCGTCCGTGGGAGCCGTGTAAAGCCCGTCGGGCCACCAGCCTTGATCCAGCGGGCCGTATTGGAACAGGTTCTTGTTGTTCAAGCGCATACGCATGATGCCGTTGGCGTCACGCTCGGCGGATATCTTACGGAAGGCGGTGTACGATTTCACCTCGTCCACCTTCTTGCCATTCTTCGACAAGCTCACCTTCATATCATATAAATAAGGATTGGAAGGTTCCCACAACGTAGGATTTTGCACGGCCAAGCGTAATTCTGTCCCTTGTACGCCCTTGGCGGTAGCAACCACCTGCCCCTTATCGAGCAAGCTGACCTCCACGATGCCCGACACCGGGGAGTCGGAACAAGCCCCGACCGTCACGCTCATCACGCCATTATCGATATTCGGGATCGCCTTGATAGAGGTGATATGCGAGGAAGCGACCGGCTCCAGCCATACGGTCTGCCAGATTCCGGTGACCGGCGTATACCAGATTCCCTCCGGGTTGGCCACTTGCTTTCCACGGGGTTGGTAGCCTTTATCGCTCGGGTCCCATACACGCACCACCAGCTTATGCGTACTTTTGCCATTCAGATAGGGAGTGATATTCAAGGAAAACGGGGTAAAGCCTCCCGTGTGGGAACCGATCAAGATATCATTCACGAACACGTCCGCTTTCCAATCCACGGCGCCGAAGTTCAACAAGATATCTTTTCCTTTCCATGAGGAGGGCACCGTAAAGGTTCGTTTATACCACAACTCATTCTTCTCCCCCACTTCTTTTTGCACGCCGGACAAGGAGGATTCCACGGCGAACGGCACCAAGATATTCCCATCGAAACTCGTCGGCTCTGCCTGTCCTTTCGGAAGGATAGCGTATTCCCACTCGCCGTTCAAATTCTGCCAATCCGCACGTTCCATCCCGGGGCGTGGATATTCTGGCAATACATTCCGGGGATCTACTTTCTCAGCCCAGTCCGTCTTGATCTTGTCTCCGGCGGGCTTCCACTGCGCCCCGGCGCTACAAATCGTTGCGAACGCACAAAAGGCTAACAATAATTTTCTCATGATATTATTTACATTTTGAATTGATAATACACTTTCAAGTGACAAAGATAATAGAAAATATCCAAAATCCACATCGTCCTCGGATACCAATAGGAGAACCGCACCCAAATCGATCTAACCATAAAATGCACGGAATATCTCTTGTGACAGAATCTCACAAGGTAAGGTTATTGTAGATTTCTCAAATATCCCTATTAGCCTCCATGTTGCTTCCGGAAAAACACGCACATGAATTTCAAAAAACACGTACGACTTTTCCAAAAAACATGTACGTGTTTTAACGCAAACACCTACGTATTTTCACGACACTGATTATCAACTTATTAAAAAAACGATCCAATTGTCGGCTTATTGTAAGATTCTTCTTACCTGGGTATCCCCGGATAAGAAGGAGTAATGGCACGACCTATTAAAAAGGGGCTGAATTATTTCCCGCTCGACACAGATTTACTAAGCAACCGTAAAATCCGTCAAATAAAGTGCAAATACGGATCTGACGCTTTTCTATTATATATTGCCCTGCTTTGTGACATCTATGCCAATGGCTATTATATCACGGCCTACAACCTAGTCGAACTGTACCCCTATTTCACGCTACCGGAAGTATCCCTATGCTTTGAGCTAGACGTGATAGGTGAGTACGGCGAATTCATGGGGGATCAATACGCACACCCTCACCCGCTGGCTAAAAGCCTAGAAGGAAGAGCGTGAGGTAGACTTGTGCCAATAGGCTATAGTTAAATTTTATCATCATTACCCATAATTTCCTTCAAACTATAATGGTATGATAAAAACTAATTGTACATTTAGGGCAATCCTATTTTAGTTGTTAACTAATTAAAACTGATTCAGAAACATGAGAACTTCTTTATTTATATTTTTCATGGTCATTTTTATTGGTTGTAGTGAAAATGACATTATCGATGAAGGGGAAAAACCAGAAGATCCTCAAGCCGAAATAGAGGTTTATTATGACCAAGAAAGTACAAGCTCAAGAAAACCTGATGCAGGCGCAAAAGTGTATTTGTATTATAACATTAATATAACGACAGCGTTTGGTGGCCTTGCATCTTATGAAGGAAATGGAATATTAAAGTATAAAAGGCATAATACAGTCATTAAGCCAGATTCTGTTTTATATACAGATTATTTAGGAAAGACTGTTTTTGATCTAAAGCCTATGGATGTGATGTCTATAGTGGCAGAAAGCTCTTATTTTCTAAATATGATAACCTATACAGTTTGCTTTCATCCAGATGAAAGCTTGAAAATAACATTTATATTCTCATAAGGCTAGGTATGCCCCTAGGTGATATAAAATGGGAACTATTCTTCTCACGCAAGAGAACACCCGGAAAGTATCGGACAAATAGACAACTCAACCCGAAAACCACCGAGGAAAGATTGTCCTCTTATTAAACTTCATCGTGCAATTTGATTATACAATTTAATAACGTACATTCGCGTACAAATAAATTAAATCTGTAGTCCGATGAGAACGCATTTACGCGAAAGCATGCTGGCGCTTCTTTTGATAGGTATCTTAGCCACGGGTTGCGATACCGGAACGAAGAAGGCTTCCGAAAACAGTATCACGTTTGATTCTATCAGCGTGGAAAAGACTTACCATTTGTTAGATAATCCGGATAATCCCAATTGCAATCTAGAGATCAAGTTCGTTTATCCCCGGAAATATTCGGATAAAGAGGTTCTTAAGAATCTACAGAGACAGTTCGTCTCCTCTTATTTCGGCGAGAATTATGAGCAATTATCCCCCGAGGAGGCGGTACGGAAATATACCGACGACTATCTGGCCGCTTATAAGGATCTGGAAGAGGATTACAAGGCTGAGGTGGCGAAATCCGACGAGACACCGGTGGGCTCTTGGTTCTCTTACTATGAGATGTCGTCGGATGATATCGCCTTCAACCAAGACGATATCATCAGCTATACGGTAAGCTTCGAGAACTATACGGGCGGAGCGCATGGCGCACATTCCTACAATAACCATGTAGTGAACCTCAAGACCGGTAAGCCGATCACCGAGGAGGAGATATTCGTGGACAACTATCAAGACAATCTGGCGCGAATATTGGTAGATCAGATCGCCAAGCAAAACAACGTATCCGACGCCAAGGAACTGGAAAATATCGGTTTCTTTAGCGTGGACGAGATCTTCCCGAACGGGAACTTCCTCGTAGACGAGACGGGTATCACCTATTCTTTCAACGAATATGAGATAGCGGCATACGTGGTAGGCGTCACGAACGTCCATCTCCCTTACAAGGAAATCCGCTATTTGCTGCGGGATGACAGCCCGATAAGTCAGTTAATTGAAAATTGAGAATTGAAAATTAATGATAGATAAACCTATAAACAGATGTCCTATGGAACAAAATACGGAGAAATTTTCAATTCTCAATTCTCAATTTTCAATTCTCACATCTTATTTCCCCGATCTCACCGACCGGCAAAAAGAGCAGTACGCCGCCCTATATGACCTATATACGGATTGGAACGCCAAGATCAACGTGATCTCACGGAAGGATATCGAGAACCTATATCCGCATCACGTGCTTCACTCGCTGGGTATCACCGATATGCTGCGTTTCAAGCCGGGTTCCTCGGTGATGGATCTGGGTACGGGAGGCGGTTTTCCCGGCATCCCCTTGGCGATCTTATTCCCGGAGACCCATTTCCATCTGGTAGACAGTATCGGGAAAAAAATCAAGGTGGGACAAGCCGTGGCCGAGGCGATCGGGCTGGAGAACGTATCCTTCCGCCATTGCCGGGGCGAGGAGGAAAAGCAGCTTTTCGATTTCGTGGTAAGCCGTGCCGTGATGCCTCTGGCGGATCTGGTAAAGCTCGTCCGCAAGAATATAAAGAAAGAACAGATCAACGCGTTGCCCAACGGATTGATTTGCCTGAAAGGTGGAGAGCTGGCGCACGAGATATTGCCTTTCCGGAACCAAGCGATAAGCATGGATCTGAAAGACCATTTTAAAGAAGAGTTTTTTGAAACTAAAAAAGTAGTGTACGTACCCTTATGATTACGATAAAATCTTTCGAAGTAAACTATTTCTCCGAGAATACGTATTTGCTATACGATGATACCAAGGAGGCGATCCTTATCGATTGCGGCTGCCTGCGCAAAGAGGAACAAAAAGAAGTAAGCGACTTTATCGCCCAAAACGGGCTGACGCTGAAACGTTACCTTTGTACGCACCTCCATCTGGATCACATATTCGGTAACGAATTCATCCATGACACCTACGGATTGAGCCCGGAAGCCCATAAAGCGGACGTGGAGGGCCTTCCCTCTCCCGAGGAGCAAGCCAAGGCATTCGGCCTGCCGATGAAGGCGAAAAGCATCCCGGTAGGGAAATATCTGGTAAACGGGGAAATCATAAAGTTCGGGAAATCCGAGCTGGCGGTATTGAGCGTTCCCGGCCATTCGCCCGGAGGCTTGGCTTTCTATAACAAGAAGAACGGTTTCGTGATCGTAGGAGACTCCTTGTTCGCCGGAAGCATCGGCCGTACTGATCTATGGGGAGGCAACCAAGATGTACTGCTTGCCGCTATCAAGGACAAATTACTGTCGTTGCCGGACGAGACCGTGGTATACCCCGGCCATGGCCCCGAGACACGAATCATTGATGAGAAATTAAATAATCCTTATTTATAAAATACTAGAATTATGGACACAAATAAGTTTGTAAACCGCCACGTGGGCATCTCAGCGGAAGATATTCCCGCTATGTTGGAGACGATTGGCGTGAAGTCTTTGGACGAGTTGATCGATCAGACCATTCCGGCCAACATCCGTTTGAAAGAGCCGTTGAACCTCCCGGAGGCCATGACGGAACGTGAGTTCGCCGAGCATATCGCCGAGCTGGCCTCCAAGAACGAGGTATTCACCTCTTATATCGGTATGGGTTGGTACGACACGGTTTGCCCGGCCCCGATCCAACGTAACGTATTCGAGAACCCAGTTTGGTACACCTCCTATACTCCGTATCAGGCGGAAGTATCCCAAGGACGCTTGGAGGCGTTGCTGAACTTCCAGACTGTTATCAGTGAATTGACAGGATTACCTTTGACAAACTGCTCGCTACTCGACGAGGCGACAGCGGCAGCCGAGGCGGTTACCATGTTCCATGGTTCACGTAGCCGTGCGCAGGTGAAAGCGGAAGCGAATACGGTATTCATCGACGAGAATGTGTTCGCCTCTACGCTGGCCGTCATCCACACCCGCATGGTCCCGCAGGGCATCCAGGTGGTAGTAGGCGATTATAAGAAATTCGAGTTCACGCCGGATGTGTTCGCCGCCATCGTACAGTTCCCGAACGCGGATGGTTCGATCGAGGACTATAAGGAATTCGTAGCCCGTGCGGGCGCCGCCGGAGCCAAGGTAGGCGTAGCCGCCGACTTGATGAGCTTGGTATTGCTGACTCCTCCGGGAGAATGGGGAGCGGATGTCGTATTCGGTAGCAGCCAGCGCTTCGGTATCCCGATGTTCTACGGGGGTCCTTCCGCCGCTTTCTTCGCTACGAAGGACGATTATAAACGTACGATCCCGGGACGTATCATCGGTATCTCCAAGGACGCTTACGGCCATCCGGCTTATCGCTTGGCCTTGCAGACCCGCGAGCAACATATCAAACGTGAGAAGGCTACGTCCAATATCTGTACGGCTCAGGCGTTGTTGGCTACCATGGCCGGCTTCTACGCCGTATATCATGGAGCGGAGGGGTTGCGTAACATCGCCGGACGGATTCATTCCACGGCCGGATTCTTGGCCAAGGAGTTGGAGAAACTGGGATATACGCAATTAAACAAGGATTATTTCGATACCTTGAAGATACAGCTTCCTTCACACGTGTCGGTGAACGCGCTGCGTGAGATCGCCTTGGAGTGCAAGGTGAACTTGCGTTACTTCGAGGCCGGACAAGTGGGCGTCAGCATAGACGAGACGACATTGCCTACGGACATAGGCGTATTACTATACATCTTCGCCGGAGCCGCAGGTAAAGACTATATGCTGGACGAGTCTATCCCCGCCCAGACTTATTTCGACGCTAAATTCGCCCGTACCTCCGATTTCTTGCAGCAAGACGTATTCAAGAAATATCATACGGAGACCGAGTTGATGCGTTACATTACCCGTTTGGGACGAAAGGATGTTTCCTTGGCTCAATCCATGATCTCGCTGGGATCTTGCACGATGAAGCTGAACCCGGCTTCTACGATGTTGCCGCTTAGCCGTGCGGAATTCATGAATATCCACCCGTACGCTCCGGAGGAGCAAGTGGAGGGCTATACGGAGCTGATCGAGAACCTGTCTTCTTACTTATGCACGATCACAGGCTTCAAGGGCTGTACGTTGCAACCGAACTCCGGCGCCGCCGGCGAGTACACGGGTCTTCGTGTGATCCGTGCTTATCAGGAAAGCATCGGCCAAGGCCATCGTGATATCGTTTTGCTTCCGGCTTCCGCCCACGGAACCAACCCGGCCAGCGCTATCCAATGCGGGTATAAGACCGTAACCGTTAAATGCGACGAGAATGGTAATATCGATCTGGAAGATTTCCGTGCGAAAGCCGAGGAGAACAAGGAGCGTCTGGCTGCCAGCATGATTACCTATCCGTCTACGCATGGTATCTTCGAGGTGGACATCAAGGAGATGTGCGACATCGTTCACGCTTGCGGAGGACAGCTTTATATGGATGGCGCCAACATGAACGCGCAGGTAGGATTGACAAATCCGGGTACGATCGGCGCCGATGTATGTCACTTGAACCTGCATAAGACCTTCTCTTCTCCTCACGGAGGTGGTGGTCCCGGCGTAGGCCCGATCTGCGTGGCCGAGCATCTGGTTCCGTTCTTGCCGCAGCATCCGGTGCTTTGGGGCAGCGACTTGAATACGGTATCCGCGGCTCCTTATGGTAGCGCCGGTATCCTGCCGATCACGTACGCTTACATCCGCTTGCTGGGTACGGAAGGTCTTGAGACAGTGACGAAGACGGCCATCTTGAACGCCAATTACTTGGCCGCTAAGTTTAAGGATACGTACGGCATCGTTTATACCGGAGCGACAGGCCGTGTAGGTCATGAGTTGATCTTGGAATGCCGCACGGTAAAAGAGCGTTCGGGCATCGACGAGGGCGATATCGCCAAGCGTTTGATGGACTTCGGCTACCATGCTCCTACCCTATCTTTCCCGGTACACGGCACCTTGATGGTAGAGCCGACCGAGAGCGAGAGCAAGGCCGAGCTGGATCGTTTCGTAGAGGTAATGGAATGTATCTGGAGCGAGATCAAGGAGGTGGAGGAAGGCAAGGCATCCAAGGAGGACAACGTCTTGAAGAACGCCCCGCATCCGGAATACGAGGTGACCGCCGACGAGTGGAAACACGCGTATCCCCGCACGAAGGCCGCCTTCCCGCTGGAATGGTTGCACGACAGCAAGTTTTGGATTAACGTAGCCCGTGTAGATAACGCTTATGGCGATCGTAACTTAATACCGACTTTATGCGCTTGCGAGATATGAAGAAGCTCTTTATCGCTTTGGCGGCCGTCGCTCTGACGGCTTGCGTCAAGGCTCCCGAGAAAACAGTCAAGGTCTACGCATGGCAAGGCGAAGGTGGGAATACCACCGAGCAAACCTTACAGGCGGACTTTAGTAAATGGCATGCCCACGGAGTAGACGGGATGTGCTACAACGCCGGCCATGACACGGAGAAAATTCAGCGTGCCGCCAAAGCGGCCCATGCCAATGGCATGGAATATCACGCATGGATTCCCGCCATGTTGCAACATGGATTGGACTCCACCCTCTACGCCGTGAACCGGAAAGGCGAGTCGGCCTATTCCGTACAGGCGTATGTGCCTTATTACAAATGCCTGTGCCCGAACCAAGAAGGTACGGCGGAGTTCTTGCTGAATCTGTATGGCAAGGTAGCCGATATCCCGGAGGTGGATTATATCCATCTGGATTATATCCGTTACGTGGATGTCATCCTAGCCCGCGGACTTTGGGAAAAATACGGTTTGGTGATGGACGAGGAATATCCTACGGCGGACTATTGTTACTGTGACAAATGCGTGGCCGATTTCAAGGCCGCTACCGGTATCGACATCAAATCCGTAGAGGATCCTTCCAAATGCGCAGAATGGGCGCAGTTCCGTTGCGACTTGATCACGAAATTGGTAAACCGCATCGCCGACGAGGTTCACGGCAAAGGCAAGAAAGTGAGCGCCGCCGTATTCCCGGGGCCGGACTCTCACGCTAAATGGATGGTTCGTCAAGAATGGAATAAATGGAATATCGACGCTTTCTTCCCGATGAATTATAACGATTTCTATCTGGAGGACGCTTCTTGGCTGGCTCCGATCGTGAAAGAGGAAGTAGCCTCCGTGCAAGGCAAGAAGCCGGTTTATAGCGGTTTGTTCATCTGCGAGGATTGGCAGAACAAGGCGAATATCAAGGACCCGGAAGGCCATGGACTGATCCCGTCCGAGATCGAGGAAGCCGTAAGAGGCTCCATGGAAAACGGAGCGGCTGGCGTGGCGTTGTTTACGCCGGGCAACATGACGGATGAGCATTGGAAAGCTTTCGATAAGGCGATCCACCAACCGTATACCGTAAAGCCCTAATTCGTAATTACTATACGATAAAACAAAGACGAGGAGGCGCAGCTCTTCATTTTCTCACCTGCGCCTCCTCTTTTACTTATCCATCTAATCTATCTTACTAATAAAAATATCATGACAACTAAGAAACAAGAGAAAATCAAGTTCAGTAAAGCATTCTGGGTAGCGAACACCGTCGAGTTGTTCGAGCGAGCCGCTTATTATGGCGTATTTATCGTTATCACCCTTTATCTTAGCCGCATCTTAGGCTTTAACGACATTCAGGCTGCCAGCATCGCCGGAATCTTTTCCGCCTGTTTGTATCTGCTGCCCACATTCGCCGGAGCGTTGGCCGATAAGATCGGTTTCCGCAACTCGATGCTACTGGCTTTCACTTTGTTAACTTGTGGTTATTTAGGACTGGCAGTTTACCCTACTTGGCTTCAATCCGCCGGACTTGTTGAATACAGCACGACGACTACCTTTACGGGATTGCTGGAGAGCAATCTTCAGTACGGCATTATCCCTATCATGGCCTTGATCGTATGCGGCGGGGCTTTTATCAAGAGCGTTATCTCCGGCACGGTCGCTAAAGAGACCACGCCAGAAACCCGGGCAAAGGGTTTCTCTATCTTCTATGCGATGGTAAATATCGGGGCTTTCTCCGGAAAGACCATCGTGAAGCCGCTTCGCGAGGCGTTGGGTAACGAGGGGTTGATCACCCTGAATTATTTCTCGGCCAGCATGACGTTCCTTGCCTTGCTAGCCATCTGGTTCTTCTACAAAAGCGCCCAGCACTCGGGCGAGGGCAAGACGTTCGGGCAAATTTGGAACGCCCTGATCAAGGTTTGTAGTAACGGACGGTTATTGATCTTGATCCTCATCATTACAGGCTTTTGGATGGTTCAGCACCAGCTGTATGCCACGATGCCTAAATACGTGCTTCGTTTGGCCGGCGAGGGGGCCTCTCCTTCTTGGTACGCCAACGTAAATCCATTAGTCGTAGTTCTGACAGTCAATCTGGTCACGCGGATGATGCGGAAACGGACAGCGCTTACCTCCATGACGGTAGGGATGTTTATCATGCCGGTATCCGCCCTCTGCATGGCATCCGGCAATATGCTGGATACTAATTCCTTGATCTTAGGGATGCATCCCGTAGCCTTCATGATGGTGGTGGGTATCGTCTTCCAAGGGCTGGCGGAGACGTTCATCTCTCCTCGCTTTCTCGAGTATTTCTCCTTGCAAGCACCCAAAGGAGAAGAAGGTCTCTATCTTGGATTCAGCCATTTGCACTCTTTCTTATCCTCTATCTTCGGATTCGGATTATCTGGATTCCTTTTAAGTAAATACTGTCCGGAACCCACGCTGTTCGCCTCTCACGAGGAATGGCTCGCGGCAAGCGCAAACGCTCATTACATCTGGTATTACTTCGGTGCGATAGCCTTGGTCTCCGCTATAGCGTTGATCGTGTACGGACAAGTCGTAAAGAGATCGAGAACCAATCATCGCTACGAGTAATCAACAGGCAATACATGCTCAAACAGATACGAAGTGTGCAATTTCCCGACTAAAGTTCTTTGTTATAAAGAATGTTTGATTACTTTTGCACCTCGAGATTAACAAGAATGTAGAAGTATTATATCAACATAAAAATCTAATATTCCTAATATAATATGAGTTTAAGAATTATTGTTTTAGCGAAACAGGTCCCGGATACACGAAACGTGGGAAAGGACGCCATGAAAGCGGACGGTACGATCAATCGCGCCGCCTTGCCTGCGATCTTTAACCCGGAAGACCTGAACGCGTTGGAACAAGCGTTACGCTTGAAAGACGCTTACCCCGGGACAACAGTTACGCTGCTGACGATGGGCCCGGGACGTGCCGCCGAAATCATCCGCGAGGGTTTGTATCGTGGTGCTGACGGCGGTTTTTTGTTGACCGACCGTGCGTTTGCCGGAGCCGACACGCTAGCCACATCCTATGCGCTTGCCACGGCTATCAAGAAAATCAACGATTATGATATTATCATCGGTGGTCGCCAAGCGATCGACGGCGATACGGCACAGGTAGGTCCGCAAGTCGCCGAGAAATTGGGACTGACCCAGATCACGTATGCCGAGGAAATCCTGAACGTAGATAAAGAGGCCGGACGTATCACCGTAAAACGTCATATCGACGGAGGTGTCGAGACTGTGGAAGGTCCGCTTCCGATCGTAATCACCGTGAATGGTTCCGCCGCTCCCTGCCGTCCTCGTAACGCGAAGTTGGTACAGAAGTACAAATACGCCATGGGCAAGCAAGAGCGGAACACGCAACCCGCCTGTCACCAAGATGGAGAACCAACCGTTCGCTACCCGGAATTGTACGAGACCCGCCCGTATCTGGATATCCAGGAATGGAGCGTAGCCGACGTGAATGGAGACTTGGTTCAATGCGGCCTTAGCGGTTCGCCGACAAAGGTAAAAGCGATCCAGAACATCGTCTTCCAAGCCAAGGAAAGCAAGACGATCTACGGTTCCGACCAAGATGTAGAGGATTTGATTGTCGAACTATTAGCTAACCACACCATCGGATAAGATTATGAACAACGTATTTGTATATTGTGAGACAGAAGGCACGAGCGTTGCCGATGTAAGTCTTGAGCTTCTGACCAAAGGTCGTAAGCTAGCCAATCAATTAGGCTGCCAACTGGAAGCGATTGTTGCCGGCTCCGGCCTTGAGGGTGTAGAGAAACAAGTATTGCCTTTTGGCGTCGACAAGGTTCATGTGTTCGACGCTCCGGGTTTATTCCCTTATACATCACTTCCTCATTCTTCCATCTTGATTAATTTGTTCAAGGAGGAGAAACCGCAGATCTGCTTAATGGGCGCTACGGTGATCGGTCGCGACTTGGGTCCTCGTGTATCCTCGGCCTTGACAAGCGGCTTGACAGCCGATTGTACTTCTTTGGAGATCGGCTCGCACGAGGATAAGAAAGCGGGTATTACCTATGAGAACTTATTATATCAGATCCGTCCGGCGTTCGGTGGTAACATCGTAGCCACGATCATCAACCCGGAACACCGCCCGCAAATGGCGACCGTTCGTGAGGGCGTGATGAAAAAAGAAGTCCTTGACGAGAACTATAAAGGTGAAGTGATCCGCCACGACGTAGCGAAGTATGTCCCCGAGACAGACTATGTGGTGAAGGTGATCGACCGTCATGTAGAGAAAGCGAAGCACAACCTGAAAGGCGCTCCGATCGTAGTGGCCGGAGGTTATGGCGTAGGCTCCAAGGAGAACTTTAATTTATTGTTCGATTTGGCGAAAGAGCTTCACGCCGAGGTAGGCGCCAGCCGTGCGGCTGTCGATGCCGGTTTCTGCGACCACGACCGTCAGATCGGTCAGACCGGTGTCACGGTGCGTCCGAAATTGTATATCGCTTGCGGTATCTCCGGGCAGATCCAACATATCGCCGGCATGCAAGACGCCGGTATCATCATTTCGATCAATAATGATGAGAACGCCCCGATCAACACGATCGCCGATTACGTAATCAATGGTACGGTAGAAGAGGTGATTCCTAAGATGATTAAGTATTACAAAAAGAACAGTAAGTAAAGATGGCTAATTATTATACAGACATACCGGAACTCAAGTATCACTTGAACAATCCGATGATGGAACGTATTTGCGAGCTGAAGGAACGCGAGTACAGAGACAAGGAAGAGTTCGACTACGCGCCGCAAGATTATGCCGACGCGATAGACTCGTACGATAAGGTGCTGGAGATTACCGGAGAGATCACCGGAGAGATCATCGCCCCTAACGCGGAAGGCGTAGATGCCGAAGGTCCTCACTGCGCAAATGGCCGTGTGGAATATGCTTCCGGCACGAAGCAAAACCTCGACGCGATGGTAAAAGCCGGTTTGAACGGTATGACGATGCCTCGCCGTTTCGGTGGCTTGAACTTCCCGATCACGCCGTACACCATGTGCGCGGAGATCGTAGCGGCGGCTGACGCCGGCTTCGGTAATATCTGGTCATTACAGGATTGTATCGAAACCTTATATGAGTTCGGCAACGAGGATCAGCACAGCCGTTTCATCCCACGTATCTGCGCAGGAGAAACCATGTCTATGGACCTGACCGAGCCGGACGCTGGCTCCGACCTGCAATCCGTGATGCTAAAGGCTACCTTCGACGAGAAAGAGAATTGCTGGCGGTTGAACGGCGTAAAACGATTCATCACGAATGGCGACGCGGATCTTCACCTCGTATTGGCCCGTTCCGAGGAAGGTACCAAGGATGGACGTGGTTTGTCCATGTTTATCTACGACAAACGGGAAGGTGGCGTAAACGTACGCCGTATCGAGAATAAATTGGGAATCCACGGCTCTCCTACTTGCGAATTAGTTTACAAGAACGCGAAAGCAGAGCTTTGTGGCGATCGCAAACTGGGCTTGATCAAATACGTGATGGCCTTGATGAACGGCGCACGCCTAGGTATCGCCGCACAATCGGTAGGCCTCAGCCAAGCCGCTTACAACGAAGGATTGGCCTACGCCAAAGACCGCAAGCAGTTCGGTAAGGCAATCATCGACTTCCCCGCTGTTTACGACATGCTCGCCATCATGAAAGCGAAGCTGGATGCCGGACGTGCGTTGTTATACCAAACCGCTCGTTACGTTGATATTTACAAGGCACTGGACGACATCGCCCGTGAGCGTAAACTGACTCCGGAAGAACGTAAGGAACAGAAGCAATACGCCAAATTGGCGGATTCTTTCACCCCGTTGGCAAAAGGTATGAATTCCGAATACGCCAACCAGAATGCCTATGATTGCATCCAAATACACGGAGGTTCCGGTTTTATGATGGAGTATGCTTGCCAACGTATCTACCGCGATGCCCGTATCACCTCCATCTATGAAGGCACGACGCAATTGCAGACCGTAGCGGCCATACGTTACGTGACAAACGGGTCTTACCTAGCTACCATCCGTGAATTCGAGGCGATCCCTTGCTCTGCCGAGATGGAACCGCTGAAGGCTCGTTTAGTAGAGATGGCTAATAAGTTCGAGGCTAGCATGGCGAAAGTAAAAGAGTCTCAAGATCAGGAATTACTCGATTTCGTGGCTCGCCGCTTGATGGAGATGGCCGCTGATATCATCATGGCTCATCTATTGATCCAAGACGCGACGAAAGCGCCGGAGCTGTTCGCTAAGTCCGCAGTTGTTTACACCAATTACGTAGAGGCTGAGATAGAGAAACATCAGGGTTATATCGGACGATTCAACCCAGAAGAATTGATCTCATACAGACAACGATAAACAATTATCATTCCACATAACAAAGAAGGCGAGACTTGATTATCAACCAGATAGAAGTCTCGCTTTCTTTATTTATTACAATGGGCATTATAAGCTCCTTATACTGGGCATTATAAGCCGCTTACGATGGGCATTGTCAGTTGCTTATAATGGGCATTGTAATCTTCCTATATCGCCAAAGTATCCATTGCATACCACCTCGCAAGGAGAGATATCCAAGGAAAGCCATCCATAACGCATGATTTCCCATCGATCGATAAAACAGGTAATAAATAATAAAGAAAGTAGCCGAGGCCACAAGCATCGAGCAAAGCATCTGGCGTGTAGCCGTGGCCCCGATAAAGATACCGTCCCAAAGGAAAGCGGAGAATCCACATAAAGGGATCGCCAATACCCAATAGAAATAATCCCCGGAAGCCTTAATGACCGAGGTATCGTTCGTCAACAGTCCCAGAAAATCCCTCCCTAAAAACGCATAAAGAATCGTGAATGATAAAGAGAGGCCGATTCCCCATAGAAACAATAAACGAATGCATTTACGTAACCCCACATCGTTTTTAGCCCCAATAAACCGGCCGGCTAATGCCTCTCCCGCATAAGCGAAACCATCCATTATATAAGAGAACAAGGTAAACAACTGCATCAACAAGGTATTTACGGCTAATATCACATCCCCTTGTCTCGCACCTGTAGAGGTAAAGAAAGTGGTAACAGCGACCAAGCACAAGGTCCGGAAAAATATATCACTATTGACCGAGAAGAAGCGACGCATCGCCTCCCCATCCCAAAGACCGTCCCAATCGATATACGCTTTCAGACGCCCATAATATTTCAACCAAAGAGCAAACGCCATGAAGAGGCCCGCATATTGGGCGATCAGTGTTCCCAGCGCTACACCTTCCACCTTCATACCCAGCACAAACACGAAACATAGGCTGGCCACAATATTCACGATATTCTGCGTGATAGCGATAAACATCGGGAAACGAGAATTCTGCATACCGATGAACCAACCGGCAAAGCCATATAATCCTAATACGGCCGGCGCTCCCCAAATACAGATATTAAAATAAAGAGAGGCCCATCGCTTCACCTCCTCCGTTGCGTCGATCAAAACGAACGCACCCCTCAAGATCGGGGATTGAAGGATCCAAAGCCCGAGGGAGATCAAAAGCCCTACCCCGACAGCCCGCAGCAAGGTCCGGACTACCTCCGTCAAGTCCCGTTTCCCATAGGCTTGGGCGGTCATCCCACTTGTCCCCATCCGGAGAAAGCCGAATATCCAATAGATCATGTTAAACAGCATCCCGCCCACGGCGATCGCCCCAATGTACGACGCCGATCCCAGATGCCCTACGATCGCCACATCCACCAGGCCCAACAAAGGCACGGTTATATTGGAGACGATAGAAGGTATGGCCAGCTGAAGTATTTTCCGATTCATATCCTATCCTAAATTTATCCTACGCAAGAAATTATAAACGTCACTTGATAACCCGGCACAGAGCGCTGCGCCAAACAAAGATCCCCGCCTTGCCGCACCATCATCTGCCGGGAAAGCGACAAGCCGATACCGGAACCCGTCCTTTTAGTCGTGAAGAAAGGAATAAAAATCTCCCGTTCGATAGCCACCGGAATAGGCGCACCATTGTTGCTGACCCACAACCCCTTCTTCCAACACACATCCACGGTCGTAGCCCCTGCCTCGCAAGCATTCCGGATCAGGTTAATCAGCACTTGCCGCAACATATTCTGATCCGTACACATCGTAGCAGACAAAGGAATGGAAAGATGCCACTCTAAATCGGGATAAAGAGCCCGGATCCCCTCCATAAAATCATTCAAATAGACCTCTCCGATAACAGGTTCTTGCAGTTCCGCCAGTTTCCGGTAGCTGTCCACGAACAAGGCAAGTCCCCGGCTGGTATCGTGAATGGCACGGATCCCCTCCTCGTAAACCGTCCCGGCAATCGCGGGATGCTCCAGATAGGCCTGGCTGATACTGGCGATAGGCGTAGTGGCATTCATGATCTCATGCGTAAGCACACGGGTCAGCCGTTGCCACGATTCCACCTCATTGCGGGCAAGCAACCGCCCGATGTCCCTACCCGTCTCGTTAAGGGCCTCTTGCAACGCCCGCTCCCCGAAGAACAGGCCTTTCACAGGAAGACGAAACGTAAATTCTTGGTTACGAATCGCCTCACGCATCAGATGCGCCCGGTCTCTCAACAATACCTGATGGCGGTAGAACCATCCGATAAAGAGAACGACAACGACTCCCAAAGTGCCTATCAACATCATCGCTTTTTTATTTTAGCATACAACGTCTGCCGGGTAATTCCCAACAATTCGGCGGCCCGGCTGATATTGCCGTGGCAACGCTCCACCACCTTGCTCACATGCTCCGCCTCGACCTGTTCCAATGGAACCACTTTACGCCCGGCATCAATCGCATCTTTTAAGACACGGATCAGCTCTTGATTATCCCACGGCTTGGCAACAAAGTCTGCCGCCCCCATCTTCAAACCACGCACCGCCAACTTGATATCAGCGTATGCCGTCACCAGTACCACCGGGATAGCCGGATGCTTCTTGTGGATCGCCCGAAGCCAAAGCAAGCCGTCTTGTCCGGAGTTTCCCCCTTGCGTGAAGTTCATGTCGAGCAAAATCCCGTCCACCACCTCTTGTGCCAATACCGTAAGAAGCGTGTCGGGAGAAGCGAGTGTCAATACCCTGTCAAACTCACCGGCCAAGCAGATCTTGACCGCCGTAAGAATCGCCGGATTGTCATCTACCACCACTATTGTCCCGTAATTTGCCATATCCGATTCGTTTGTTTTTCCTTTATCTCTTTTATCGGGGATAAAGGTACGGAAAAAGGCTGTATGAATATCATACAAGCGGGTGTATGATTTTCATACAAACTACCGCAACCGGGCATCCAAGCCCTTGCCAGATGCCAACCGCTCTATACCTTTGTATCAAAAACAAGTAAAATATGAAATCGTACTTTACCTTTCTCGGCCGCAACAAACTCTACACAGCCATCCAGTTCTTCGGATTAGCTATCGCACTGGGAGTTGTCATCCTTCTGACCTCGTATGCCGACACCGAATTTAATATCGGTAACAATCAATCATACTCTCACCAATTATATGCCGTCGGCTATGGAGATGGGATCGGTATGACAACCGGGACTGCCCCGGAATTGTTCCCTTCCATTCCGGAAATAAAAGAGTGGACACGCCTGATCCATATTGAAGCGGCCGACTTCATGGTAGACAACCAATATTATCAAGTAAACGGCATCGCGGCAGATCCTAATTTTTTCCAGATGCTCAACTATACGCTCATCGGATGCGACCGCAACAAAGCACTGATCGGGACAGACGAGGTCATCCTCTCCGAGCCATTCGCCCACAAAGTATTCGGGAATGAAAATCCGATCGGCCGTACCGTGATGTACTTGAACCAGACACCGCTACGGGTCATTGGGGTTCTCCCGGCTTTCAGCTCGACAGAGCTGTTGAAACCGATAGACATCTTGGTTCCTTTCAAACTGGCAGAAAAGGATTATGCATGGATGGACAGTTATGGTTCAACGCAAATACTCATTACGTTGGAAGAAGGGGTAACTCCCGATGTTGTTACCCGTAAACTACTCGATAAGTATAAAGGCTATTGGGAATACTGGAAAGAAGACAACAGCACGAACAGGCTTTTTTGGGGTTCTTCGGTGACACGCATGGACGAGATTTATTTCTCTCCCCTGAACCAATACGGCCCTTTCCGTAAAGGGACACGGAAACAGGTACAAATCTTGTTCTCGTTAGCATTCGTGTTGCTCCTCTCGGCTATCTTCAATTACATCAACCTAACTGTATCGCAAACCAGCAAACGAGCCCATGAAATGGCAACCCGCCGGTTGATGGGTGACTCGGCAGGGCAAATCGTATTACGCTACCTCGCAGAGTCCGCTATCTTCACAACCGGTTGTTTCATCGGCGGTTGCTTAGTTGCCATCATCGCAAAACCCTATTTCGAGTACTTGCTCTCCACCCGGATCACTTTGGTCTCTTCACCGGCGATAGTAGCCTATTCGCTGTTACTATGGGTAGGAATCGCCGGCATATCGGGATTGTTACCAGCCATCATCACCTACAAATACAGTCCGATAGATATCGTAAAAGGAAATTTCCGCATGCACAACAAGCAACTGTTCAGCCGCTTGTTCATCATCGTGCAGAATGTCATCAGCACGGTACTCATCACCTTGGGACTCACCATGGCCTTCCAAATATACCACCTTGCCACCCTGCCGACCGGTTATAATACAGACCTGGTATTCGTCAAGACATGGGACTTGGGACACACCTACGACAAGCAAGTCATCCTCCAGAAACGTTTACAGGCATTACCCCAAGTGACAGAAGTAGCATTGGCACGAAGACTGCCTTTCTTCACTGGTCACGATGGTGTACTGCAATCGGAAGAAGAAGGATACTCGTGGCTCCACCTTTCGGATATGGACAGCGCCGCATTCCGGCTGTTGGGCTTCGAAGTGGTAGAACGTTGGTCTGACTCACTGCCCGGCATGGTTTGGGTAACGGAAGAGACTTGCCGTCGTTACCAGCTTTCATCCGGCAGACCCCATTTTGGAAAAAATAGCGACAAGGGCGGCTATCGATACAACGTCTGTGGTGTCATCCGCAACTATCGTTCGCTGGGCGCGTTGAACACACCCCAACCCGATTCGCATGGAGCCGTTATGGTGTTGAACCCACAAGGCTACATCATCCGTCAAATCGTCAAGACACAAGGCGATCGGGCGGAAGCCTTAGCCGCCATCCGCCGCACTTGCCGGGAAGTGTCCAATGAAGTGATCGGGATACCGAAAGAGTTGGAAGCCGATTATATCGACGATTATATGGACAAGGATTTAACCCATGAGAAGAACACGTTGATACTTGTCCTTTGCTTCATGACCATCTCCATTCTCATCTCTGCCTTGGGACTGCTGGCCATGTCGATAAGCTACACCGAACAGCAAAGCAAACGGATCGCCTTGTGCAAGGTGATGGGAGCCGAGACAAGTGGCGCGGTATGGGAACTTTCCAAACGATTCATGGCACTCTCGTTGCTTGCCGCCTGTTTCGCCCTGCCCATCAGCGTGAAAGCGGTTCAAATCAGTTTAGAGTCGTTCTATAACCGCATCGCCTTCCCGTGGTATCTCATAACCGCGGCAGTTTTGGCAACCATAGCCATCGCTTTCGTGTCAATCATCGGGCAAACCTTGAAAGTCGCCCGCCGTAACCCCATCAAAAGTATCCGGACCGAATAAAAGCAACATTCTATAATAGGTATACATTCTCACAAAAACAAGACAAGTCATGATTCAAATAAAGAACCTCAGCAAAAACTTCCGGACGGAAGAAGTAGAAACCATCGCGCTCAATGGCATAAGCATGGAAGTGAAAAAGGGCGAGTTTATCGCCATCATGGGACCCAGCGGATGCGGCAAATCAACCCTGCTGCATATTCTCGGCCTGCTAGATAACCCGGACGAGGGCAGCTATCTATTAGAAGGCGAAGAGGTGGGACACCTAAAGGAGAAAGACCGTACACGCTATCGCAAGGGACGCATTGGTTTCGTGTTCCAAAGCTTCAATCTCATTGACGAGCTTACAGTCGAGGAAAACGTAGACCTCCAATTGAAATACCTCGGCATCCCCAAGGCTGAGCGCAAACAACAAGTACTCGACATCCTGCGCAAAGTACGCCTCAGCCAACGTGCCAAACATTATCCGCAGCAACTCTCCGGCGGCCAGCAGCAACGTGTCGCCATCGCTCGCGCCGTCGTAGGTAAACCGATGCTGATATTGGCGGACGAACCGACTGGAAACCTCGACTCTAAAAACAGTCTTGAAATTATGAAATTACTCAGTCAACTGAATGCCGAAGGGACTACGATCGTCATGGTGACACACTCGCAACATGACGCGACCTACGCCGACCGTATCATCAATCTCTTCGATGGGCAAATCGTCGACGAGCTGGAAGGAAAACTTTAGCCTCTTCACAAAAAAACGAAGGCCGCGGGATTCACATCCGACGGCCTCCTACACTAACCCTTAACTTTAACCAATGAAAAACAATAATCTACTACATTTATTTCAATGCAGCTAAAGCCGCATCGTAATTCGGCTCGGTAGTAATCTCGGGAACAAGTTCCTCATAAACCACCTTACCAGCTCCATCGACTACTATCACGCCACGGGCTAATAACCCTTTCAGCGGACCGTCTACCAGAAGCATCCCGTACTTATCCTCAAAACATGAACACCGGAACACAGACAATGTAATCACCTTATCAATACCTTCCGTAGTACAGAAACGTCCATGCGCAAAAGGTAAATCTTTAGAAACAGCTAATACTACCGTATCCGGATGCGAAGCGGCTTCTTTATTGAAGCGTCTTACCGAGGCCGCACATACACTTGTATCCAAGCTCGGGAAAACATTTATCACCACTTTCTTTCCTTTCAAGTCGCTTAACGACAATTCGGATAAATCACTTTTTACACCCTTGAAGTCCGGAGCCTCTGTCCCAACTTTCGGCAACTCGCCGTTCGTATGAATCTCGTTACCTTTTAATGTTACTTTTGCCATCTTTGTATGTAAATTTAATAGTCTTACTTAAGTTGGCTGCACAAATATAAGCAGCTTTCTGTCGATAAAACAAACGAAAATAAACAATGTTCTTTTATTTAACTCTATTTAACTGCTGTTGCAAAATACAGATTACCTATCTTTGACGTCAAAATCAAAAACAGATGGATTGGATTATTATCGGCGGACTTCTTATAATCATCGTGATGCAAATCCTTTTGCGTCCTAAACAGCTAAATAATAACAAAGAAGACCTGGAAAAGTTGCTAAACGAGATACAACGCTCGTTCGACCGTATCGAGAAAAACTTTAGGGAAGACTTCCGCCTGAACCGGGAAGAAAGCCGTTTGGTAGCGAAAGATAACCGAGAAGAACTGGCTCATTCCATGAACGAGTTCAGGGAAGCTTTCGAACGTGGTATCGATTCTTTTAACAGGTTGCAGAAAGAGAAATTCGCCGCCTTGGACGAACGCCAGCAGAGATTAGTGGATAACACGGAAAAAAGACTGGAAGAAATCCGAGTCACCGTAGACGAGAAACTTCAAAAGACATTGAACGACCGTATCGGGCAATCTTTCCGTTTAGTCACCGAACAATTAGAAAGTGTACAAAAAGGACTGGGCGAGATGCAAACCTTAGCGCAGGATGTAGGCGGGTTAAAACGGGTACTTAGTAATGTCAAGACCCGGGGAAATATCGGGGAGATCCAACTCAGTATGTTATTGGAGCAGTTATTGGCACCAGAGCAATACGAGGCGAATGTACATACCCGGAAAGGTTCGGACGCTGTCGTTGAATTCGCTGTCAAGCTCCCCGGGCGGGATGATGCCCGAGAATTCGTATACCTTCCCATAGACGCTAAATTCCCGAAAGATATATACGAACAGCTCCTAGACGCTTACGATGCCGCAGATTCCCAAGCGATCGAGACAGCCGGAAAATTATTGGAGACAACGATCAAGAAGATGGCTAAAGATATTTCGGACAAATATCTGGCGCCTCCCGCCACGACCGATTTCGGCATTATGTTCCTGCCGTTCGAGGGCATTTACGCCGAGGTCGTACGCCGTTCCGCTTTATTGGAGGACTTGCAACGAAACTACAAGGTAGTCGTAACAGGTCCCACTACCCTAGCGGCCATACTAAACAGTTTACAAATGGGCTTCCGTACATTGGCGATCCAAAAGCACTCAGGGGAGGTATGGACGATCTTAGGGGCCGTGAAAAAAGAATTCGAGAAAGTAGGCGGTATGCTCGAGAAAGCCCAAAAGAACTTGCAAACCGCCAGCGGGCAAATAGAAGAGGTTTTAGGTACCCGTACCCGTGCCATCCAACGTAAACTCAAAGACGTAGATACGCTTAGTGACCGTGAGGCCCGGGCTATCCTTCCCGAGATCGGAATATTAACAGAAGAAGACGAAAAAACAGAATCATGAAAAAGAGACAAATACCCCACACTTACGTAATCATTTTTTACATCATCTTATTTTGCGCCATATTGACATGGGTTATTCCCGGTGGGCAATATACGGAAAGTATCAGCCCGGACGGAGAGCGAACCGTTGTATATGAATCCGTGGAAAGCGTACCTCAAACATGGGAAGTACTCTCCGCCTTTTATAAAGGATTTGTGGACAAGGCGGATATCATTGTCTTCATCCTCATCATCGGTGGTGCATTCTGGATCGTGAACGACAGTAAGGCATTTGATATCGGAACAGTCAGTTTCCTGCGGAAAGCACGCAAAATGGAGAACAACCCTATCCTTCGTAAAATAGGTGTGGACAATTTCTTATTAACTGCTATCATGCTACTTTTCAGCCTATTCGGAGCCGTATTCGGGATGAGTGAGGAAACCATCGCTTTTTGTCTGGTCTTGGTCCCGATGGCGATATCTATGGGGTACGATTCCATAACTGGCGTATGTATGGTTTTTATAGCGGCGGGATTAGGTTTCGCCGGAGCGATTTTAAACCCTTTCACGATCGGTATAGCGCAAGGCTTGGCGGGGATTCCTCTTTTCTCCGGTATCGAGTATCGCATCGTTTGCTGGTGTATTATCAATGCGGTAGGCTTCACATGGATATTGCGTTATGCCGCCAAGGTAAAAAAGAACCCTCAATTGTCTCCAGTCTATGAGGATGATCAATATTGGAGAGATTTGCATAGTACCAATTCCTTGGAAATCGTATACAGAACCCCGAAAGCCGCATGGATCAGTTTCGTCCTATTGACTATCGTACTCGTTATCTTTTCGATCTATTATCCCCAGACATCCTTAAAAATAGGAAATAGCGTAATCAAGGGACTACCCTTAATTCCGATTCTTAGCGTAGCGTTCGTGATCTGCTCGATATTTGCCCTACGGAAAACCGTGCACTTATATATATTGAACCTTTTATTCTTCACGATCTTTTTCTTGATAACAGGCGTAATGGGCTACGGTTGGTATATTATGGAAATAGCGACCTTGTTCTTCGCCTTGGGCATAGCGGCGGGAATTGCCAATGGACGCAATCCGAATGAGCTTGTGAAACTATTTTTAGAGGGCTGCAAGGATATTATGAGCGCCGCCTTAGTCGTTGGCTTGGCTGGAGGTATTATCGTAATCCTGCAAGACGGTAAAGTGATCGATACGATTCTCTTTAACCTAGCGAAAGGGATGGAAGGTTTGGGACAAGTAGCTACGGTCGGGATGATGTACGTTATTCAAACGCTTATCAATTTAGTTATTCCTTCCGGAAGCGCCAAAGCGGCCCTTACCATGCCTATCATGGCCCCATTCTCGGAGTTGATCGGTTTATCCAAGCAAGCCACCGTCATGGCCTTTCAGTTTGGCGATGGCTTCACGAATCTGATAACTCCCACATCTGGTGTTCTGATAGCGGTTCTAGGAGTAAGCCGTATCCCCTACGATAAATGGTTCAAATGGGCATGGAAGTTCATCCTTGTCCTAGTGATCCTTGGATTCCTTTTATTGATCCCGACGGTATTGATCCCGATGAACGGCTTTTAATCAATATAGCTTTGCACCTTCTGTAAAAGGCTTCCGTAGTCCATCACGCCGGAAGAGCGCCATACGATCTCACCTTTCTTGAAGATGATCAAAGTGGGTACAGATTGAATCCTCAACTGTCTGGCAAGTGCCTCGTTCTTATCTACATCAATTTTAAGGACACGCACTTGTCCCGCCAACTCCTTCCCCAATGCCTCGACCGTCGGACTCAACACCTTACACGGGCCGCACCATGTCGCAAAAAAATCCACCAATACAGGTTTATCCCCTTTAATGATATCGTCAAATGTTTCCATCTTATCTACTTTTTAAATATTTACAATCTGTTTAATCTCAAATACAGGAATCCTGCTTAATAGCCCTTATCCCATCAAAAACAAAATTATGAAATTCTATCTCGAAATCTTCTATATAATAACCGATAGATAACACTCAAAGTTTTCCATAAAAGATCAATAAACAACGATCAAAACAAGCAAAAGAAAAAAACTGGCATCTGATTATAACAAAAAAGGGAGACTCTTTTAGAATCTCCCTCGTGATCGGGCTGGGATTCGAACCCAGGACCCACAGCTTAGAAGGCTGTTGCTCTATCCAGCTGAGCTACCTGACCATCCTTATTTTCGTGGTGCAAAGGTAAGGATTTTTCTTTTCCTTGCAAACTTTTAGTACACTTTTTTACATATTGAATTTAGAATGGATAACCAACGGCAAAATGCAAGGCGAAATTATCCTTGAAATTAGGACGGGTTATCGCCCAACGCCTAGACTTTTTCTCCTGAGGATTATAAGCCTTGAAGCCTGTATCTAAACGTAGTAGAAAGAAATCAAAGTCCAAACGAAGTCCCAAACCATAGGAAACAGCGATCTCCTTATAAAAACGAGAGAAATCAAAGTTTCCAGCCTTATAGCGTTCATCTGATACATTCCGGGTCCATATGTTTCCGGCATCTATGTAAGCCGCCAATTCAAACTTCCAAAAAAGTTTCGTTCGATATTCCAAGTTCAAATCCAAGCGGATATCCCCCGATTGAAGAGCGAAAGAAGTCGTGCTGTCAACTTCCATACTACCCGGACCTAACTCTCGTACAGACCATCCCCGGACACTATTCGCTCCCCCCGAGAAATAAGCACGCTCAAAAGGTAAATAGTTTGAGTTACCATAAGCCATCCCCACTCCCACTCCTATATGGAAAGCTAACTTGTTACGACTGTCAAGCACGATTCCTTTACTAAAATCGAAATCCAATTTCACATATTGCGCATATTCCGTACCAAACAACTCATAATAACCGTCATCATTTTTCTTCGCCCCCGTAAGATGCGAAAAGGCACTCAACAAATTCCCTGCGACCTCGACCGACGCACGTAGGGAATGCGTGTTTCTCAAACGATTCTGGGGAGAATAATTACTGAAGGAATAAGTATATCCCGAACTCATGATAAAATGGTTCGTATAGTTATACAACACCATATAATCCGGCAAGCTATTGATAAAGTCCATATTCTTATCCGGCAAATACACATAATTCAAGTCTACAAGCTTAAAGGTATGGCGTGCCTGTGTATTGCCCCGATCTTGCCAAATATAACTCCAACCACCAGATAGAATCGCCCTCGTATACTCCGGACGTTTTTGCAGGTTGTAACTTATTTTCGCTTCAGTTGACGCACGTAGCCGCCTACGAAAATCCGAACTCAAGAACGGGAACAAGAAACGAGGAAACAGCAAGGACCCTTCCGCACCTAACTCCCAGTAATTACCAAAGCCATTCGCCTTATTTCCGGATAACGCCTCGTAAGCCCCTCTCACCCTCGCCGAGAACAGCTCCGATCCTCGGAAGATATTCCTATGCTGATAATTCAAGCTGGAGGCAAACCCATAATCACCCGCCGAGTTAGTACCTTCCAAATCCACTCCCACCGTATTTATCTTCGCGGGAGAAGTGAGAATGTAACAATCCAACTTCATCGTATCCCGCTCCTCTACTTCCGTAAAACGTATATTTACATTCCTCAAAGCCCTTAGAGAAGCGAACGCTGAATAGGTCTGCTCTATATTCTTCTCACTAAATAATTGCCCCGGCCGAATATAAGTACTCCTCCGGAGCACGCTCGGACGGATACTCTTCCCGTTCCGGCCATATACGATATTCACCCCTGCGCTGAGCATCGTATCTGTAGCCATGAAACTAGCGTCCTCTCCTACCCCCATCGGATTATAATCGGTTAAGACCGTTACATCCTTAATATAATACTGACGATGCGGCTGATCCTCTACCGACCCATTGGGCAACACCTTCCGATAAGGTTTCATGGACATATCAAGATCCACGACATTTTGGTTAAAAGAACTATCAGCGATATATCCTAAATAATCCCGATTAAAACCATAATACCCGTTCCAGCGAAGTAAGGTCGTAATACGCTCCCGCTCCTTGTCCAATATATCCCGGTCAAATAAAGTTCCTTCCTTAACTAATTGGTTATACTCTTCCTGTGAGGACCGGAACGCAGAAGCTAAGGGAGAGCGGCGAGGCGCTTTCAGATGTGCCAAACTATCAATTTTCGGATCGGGGAACTTCATCGTGTAATTGCGTATCCTATACGGATCGTTCGCCTTTATATGGTAAGTTACAACCGCTTTCTTATGGCGTGTCGTATCGATCGTCGTTGATACATCCGCATGGACATACCCTTTATTAATGTAAAAACGCTCTAGTTCCATGGCGGACTGTTCCACCAACATCGTATCCAGCACCACGGGAGGCTCACCAATCCTACGTAACTGTTTATTGATCCATTTCTTCTCATTCTTACCAGACCAATCATAGACAAACAACTGCCACTTCATCAGACCAAACACCTTGAAGTTTGGTTGCTGCCTAAGATAAGATTTTAAATCCGCAGACTTATAATCCTTGTTATCCGACACGATCTCCACCTTATCCAGCAAATATTCCCCATCCGGCACAAACTTGGTCGTACTACAAGAGGCTAGCAGTAGTACGATACAGATAAAATAGCATATACGTAGAGATCGATTCATCATTCCAAGCTTTTTACGATCGCGAATGTACTGGAATTTAAAGAATTTACCGTACTTTTGTTTTGTAAAAAGAACTAAGATGCTAAGCAAGACCAAAGTCAAATACATCCGTTCTCTGGAATTAAAGAAATTCCGGAATGAAAATAATGTTTTTGTAGCCGAAGGAAATAAATTGGTAGCCGATATGTTACCGGCCTTTGAATGTGAGTTATTAATAGCCAAGCCATCTTGGATGGCTACACAAGGCGATATTCCGGCCAAGGAGTTATTGGTAGCGGAAGAAGATGATATTCGTAAAGCCAGTTTCCTGAAAAATCCCCAAGATGTACTCGCAATCTTTAAACGCCCCAATTGGGATATAACGGAAATAACGCCGGAAAAGGAGCTTGTTCTCGCATTAGACGGAATCCAAGATCCGGGCAACTTAGGTACGATCATCCGGTTAGCGGACTGGTTCGGTATTTCCCATATCGTATGCAGCAAAGATACCGCCGATGTTTTCAGTCCAAAAACCGTACAAGCCACTATGGGTGCGCTCGCCCACGTAAAAATACATTACACCGATCTGGAAACGTTCTTACAGGCCCAATCTGCCCAAGCCATACCTTTATACGGCACCTTCCTTGGCGGAGAAAACTTATATGAGAAAACCTTATCCGGAAACGGTATCTTGATAATGGGTAATGAAGGAAATGGAATACGTCCCGCCATCGAGGCTTTTGTAAACGAAAAATTGTATATCCCGAACTATCCGGAAGGAAGAGACACCTCAGAGTCTCTCAATGTGGCTATCGCTACAGCCGTGGTCTGTGCCGAGTTTCGCAGACGCCAAGGGAATCCCGCTTAAACGATATATATGGACTGAACAACCCGGCGTAATCTTTTCGGTTAACGCCGGCCAAGATCCCATCACCTGCTTAAAACCAATCGCCGGTTCCGAGGAAAGAACCGGCACCAGCACTCCATCATAAAAAGCGGTTCCAGCTATCTCCTCATTCAACGGGTAAACACCATGAAACACACCATTATCATCCAGTTCGATATAATGCATACGATAAACCTGCTTACACCAAACGTAATGAGCGGCAATTCTTCTCATAAGTACAATAAACAAATAGAGAGATTACTTAATAGAATCCTTAGGTAATTCGGCAAGCTCCTTACCATAGTTATATTTCATCAAGCTTAAGCTATCTATATACACCTTATAATAAGTCGTATCCATATTATCCATACGGATATATCCAAACACACGCTTTACTTTCTTAGTTGGTATAGTCTTCAAGATCGTCTCGTGATATCCATCTTTCGTGATCTTACTATTCACCGTCAAGGTCGTATCACCTTGGTCCGCGCTTAAACGTACCTCCGGCTTATAAGCCATTTTGTTATTCAATCCCCAGACACGCATGCCCAGCACGAAACTACTGCCCGAGGAATAATTCGTTTCCGGACGTATATCGAAAGTCACCCCATTAAATACAGAGGTAGGAGACAAGACCAGATAAGAACGGCGAGGCCAAATATCCACAGAATCCCGGTTCGATACCGGCGCAGCGTCCGCCTGCACATCCCCTAAGTTATTGATCCGTTTATTAAGATCGGCCAAGACCCGGTTGTAGACCTCCATATAAATATCCAAGTTACGGCCGTACCACACCAACGAGCTATCATACACCGCTTGTGTAATATCATGCTTACGGAATACAGACTCATACAAGGCAAGCTTCATGGTATCGGATTTATAAGCGTTATAATCCACATTTACCATGGCCTCAGCCAGCAACATATCCGTCAAGACACCCTGCATCTTTTTCTCCGACAGAATACCATCCGGAACCTTACTACATGCCGCCAGCAACGTCGTGGCTAATAAAGCCATACCATATATCCGTAATTTTCTCCGCATTTATTTCTCTTCTTTCGAAAGGCTAGCCGACAAAGTATGCCGATAAAATATTAACAAAAGGAAAACTCCCACGCAAATCGCCGAGTCCGCCAAATTAAAGATCGGACGGAAGAAAACGAACTCCTGTCCACCCCAGATCGGAACCCAATCAGGGAATACGGTCTCTATCAATGGGAAATAGAACATATCCACCACCTTACCATGCAGCCAAGAGGCATAACCACCTCCCTCCGGCATAAAAGTAGCAAGTTGCCCGAAACTATGGTCGAAGATCACGCCATAGAATATCGAGTCGATTATATTTCCCACCGCCCCCGCAAAAACCAAAGATATACAGGCAATAAAACCGAATTTATAACTTTCTTTAACCAGCTTATACAAATAATATCCGATAAACAATACAGCCACGATACGGAATACGGAAAGGAATAATTTCCCAATCACCTCTATACCGAATGCCATACCCGGATTCTCAGTAAAATAGAGATAAAACCACGGAGTTATCTCTATACTCTCATGCAACTGCATGTGGGTCTTAATCCATATTTTCAGCGCTTGGTCAAGAAGAAGGAGCAGTATTATGATTAACACTGCTCCCCAACCTTTAGAATATCTCATTTACTTTGCACCTCCTTGTTTTGCTTCGATACTTAAAGTCGCATGAGGCACGGCACGTAGCCTTTCTTTCGGGATCAATTTACCAGTCTCCCGGCAAATACCGTAGGTCTTATTCTCGATACGGATCAAAGCGGCCTGCAAATTCTGGATGAATTTCATCTGGCGTTGCGCCAAACGGCCCGCCTCTTCCTTCGATAACGTAGAAGCGCCTTCCTCCAGCACCTTGAATGTAGGAGACGTATCAGCCACGTCGTTACCGTCGGAATTCGTAACCCCTGATCGCAAAAGCTCGTAATCCCTCTTCGCGATTTCCAGTTTCTCTAATATAATAGCGCGGAACTCCTCGAGCTCAGCGTCTGAATATCTTGTCTTCTCTGCCATGGTTCTAAAAAAATTTAGGTTCAACAATCGTTCAAATATCAATCAAAAAGAAGAATTAAGAATGAATATAAAATCATATTATTTCTTCTTTGCATGCAAAGATAATATAATTATCGATTTTCCTATATTTCATTCCTAATTCTTCCGCAAGAAATGCTATTCTATTTTTAAGCTTTCTCGATCTTTACGGACAATTTAAAGTCCTCGAAATCGAGTTCCGTAGCGTCGCTGATCGCATTATCCATGATTTCGATAGATTCCGCCAATACTTGGTTAGCGATATAATCCTTATAATCATGGATCGCCTCATCCATCTCCTCGCAAGAAAGAATGGATACATGGATCTTATCCGTTATATCGAAACCGCTGCTCTTACGCAAGTTTTGGATACGATTCACCAACTCACGGGCCAGCCCCTCCTTACGCAAATCCTCGGTTACGGTAATATCCAAAGCGACTGTCAAGCGACCTTCATTAGCGACCAACCAACCCGGGATATCCTCAGAGATGATCTCTACATCCGTACGCTCCAAAACGGCCTCCTGTCCATCTACCATCAAGGTAAACGTTCCGGCTTTCTCGAAAGCGTTGATATCTTCTTGGCTCATCGATTGAATCGTGGCGGCCAACGCCTTCATGATCTTTCCGTAGCGCGGGCCCAACTTCTTAAAGTCCGGTTTGATCTTCTTCACCAAGATACCTGCCGTATTATCCACGAACTTCAGCTCCTTCACGTTCACCTCGTTCAAGATAAGGTTCTTCACGGCCTCGATACTCTCTTGTTGATGAGCGTCTACAACCGGAATCATTACCGTATGCAACGGCTGTCGAACCTTGATATTCACCTTGCGGCGAAGAGCCAATACCATAGAAGAAACATCTTGAGCCATTTGCATACGCTCTTCCAAATTCTTGTCGATCTTAGACTCGTCGTAAACCGGGAAATCGGACAAGTGTACGGACTCAACGTTCTCACGTCCCGTAACAGCGACCAAGTCCAAGAATAACTGATCGGCATAGAACGGAGCGATCGGAGCCATCAACTTAGCCACTGTCTCCAAGCAAGTATATAAAGTCTGGTAAGCGGACAACTTATCCTCCGTCATACCACCACCCCAGAAACGGCGGCGGTTCAAACGCACATACCAGTTACTCAAGTTATCATTTACGAAATCAGAGATAGCACGTCCGGCACGAGTCGGCTCGTAAGCCTCCAAGTAGCCATCCACATCCTTCACCAAGCTGTTCAACAGAGAAAGGATCCAACGGTCAATCTCCGGACGCTTGCTCCATTCCACATCCGGATCGGAGTAGTCGAAGCCATCCACGTTCGCGTACAAAGCAAAGAATGAATACGTATTATATAATGTACCAAAGAACTTACGGCGAACTTCTTCGATACCATCGATATCAAACTTAATATTATCCCATGGTGAAGCGTTCGTGATCATGTACCAACGCAACGGGTCCGAACCATACTTCTCGATCGTAGAGAATGGATCAACAGCGTTGCCCAAGCGTTTAGACATCTTGTTTCCGTTCTTATCCAATACCAGACCGTTAGACACGACAGCCTTGTAAGCCACGCTATCAAAGATCATGGTGCCCAGAGCGTGCAGGGTAAAGAACCAACCGCGTGTCTGGTCAACACCCTCAGCGATAAAGTCAGCCGGATAGATCTGACGATTATCGAACTCCTTCAAGTTCTCGAACGGATAGTGGATCTGGGCATAAGGCATAGCGCCGGAATCGAACCATACGTCGATCAAGTCTGTCTCACGCTTCATCGGCTTGCCGGAAGCGGAAACTAAGATAATATCATCCACATACGGACGGTGCAAATCGATCTTCTCGTAGTTTTCCTTCGTATAATCTCCCGGAGCGAAGTCCTTATAAGGGTTAGACTCCATAAAGCCGGCCTTCACCGATTTCTCGATCTCGCCGAACAGCTCTACCACGGAACCGATACACTTCTCCTCGCTACCATCTTCCGTACGCCAGATCGGTAACGGAGTACCCCAATAACGGCTGCGGCTCAAGTTCCAGTCTTGCAAGTTCTCCAGCCATTTGCCGAAACGTCCCGTACCCGTGCTCTGCGGTTTCCAGTTGATCGTATTGTTCAACTCGATCATGCGCTCACGGCAAGCGGTCGTGCGGATAAACCAGCTATCCAACGGATAATACAATACCGGCTTATCAGTACGCCAACAATGCGGGTAATTGTGGACATGCTTCTCGATCTTGAACACCCGGTTCTGGGCCTTCAGCATCATGCAGATCTCTATATCTAACGTCTCATCTTTATCCGTCTTCGTATCATCGTAAGCGTTCTTCACGAATTTTCCTTGCCATGGATCATAATCAGAAGCGTTCATACAATTTTGTACAAACTCCGGAGCCAAGTCTTCCAGCTTATAGAACTTACCGGTCATATCCACCATAGGGCGCATATTTCCATCCTTATCCTGCATCATCAAAGGAGGAACCCCGAATGTTTTCGCCACACGGTTATCGTCCGCACCAAACGTCGGCGCGATATGTACGATACCCGTACCATCCTCTGTCGTAACGAAATCACCCGTGATCACACGGAATGCACCTTCACCCGGATTTACCCATGGGATCAATTGCTCATATTTCATACCGGCCAACTCGGAACCCTTCCACTCACCTACTACGCTGAAAGGAACCAGCTTGTCACCCGGTTTGTAATCAGACAAAGAAAGCTCCGCAGCTTTCGGATTGAAATAAGCAGACAATAAATCTTTCGCTATAACAGCAGTCATCGGGATACCCGTGTAAGGATTATAAGTCTGTACAGCCAGATAAGTAATATTCGGGCCTACGCAAAGCGCCGTATTGGAAGGCAACGTCCAAGGAGTCGTTGTCCATGCCAAGAAATAAGGATCGCCGAATTGTGCCATCTCCGGTTTCGGGTCCAATATATGGAACTGTGCCGTACAAGTCGTATCCTTCACGTCACGGTAACAACCCGGTTGGTTCAACTCGTGCGTGCTCAAACCCGTACCCGCGGCGGGAGAATACGGTTGGATCGTATAGCCTTTATATAAAAGACCTTTCTTATAAAGCTCTTTCAATAGATACCACAAGGTCTCGATATAGCGGTTATCATACGTGATATACGGATTCTCCATATCCACCCAATAACCCATCTTCTGCGTCAAATCCTCCCACTCTTTCGTGAACTTCATCACGTCCTTACGGCAAGCGGCGTTATACTCAGCGACAGAAATCTTCTTACCGATATCTTCCTTTGTGATGCCCAAAGCCTTCTCCACGCCTAACTCGACAGGCAGACCGTGTGTATCCCAACCCGCCTTACGATTCACCAAGAATCCCTTCATGGTTTTATAGCGGCAGAAAATATCCTTAATCGAACGGGCGATAACATGGTGAATACCCGGCATACCGTTTGCGGATGGAGGACCCTCGTAGAATACGAATGTAGGATGTCCCTCTCTTGTTTCAAGACTCTTATGGAAGATGTCTCCATCCTTCCATTTCTTCAGCACCTCTTTATTTACGTTCGACAAGTCAAACTTAGAATATTCGGTAAATTTCTTACTCATATCGCGATGTATTTATCTTGCTTCTAAAAAATTGCCGCAAAGTTAGTGATTTCTTTCGAATTAGACAATAGCGATCAATAAGGCGATCACCTCCGAATAATTAGCGGTTCCAGTAGGTATCTTATTGCCTTTCAGGAAAAGATTATAGACCACGTCTTGTGCCTCGCCGATCAACGGGCTGTATAGGGATTGCCAATAGGCGACTTTCTCGTTATACAAGTCCTTGATCTCGGGGCGTAATCTTTTCTTCCATGCCTCAAAAGCATCCTTATCCAAAGCCACATATGCGTTGCTCAGCACATAAGGCAGCAAAGAGAAGTAACCTGAGAACCGGATTTCCGGCACGGAAGAACCCGTGCATATTAAATAACTGTATAGATTAGCCTCGGCCTCGTTGGATATACTAAGCATATGGGCCATCTCATGGGCGTAGGTGGCGGGGTATTGTGCAGGCAAGAGCTGGTCATTTAAATTGAACTCCGTGAAAAACGGTCCCATATATCCCATCACCCCTACTCCACTCATCAACCGGGAGAACAGCATCGTTTTAGGATGAAGATAGGTTCCGGGAGTGGTAAGCCCGAAACGAGTAGGCAATTCCCGATACCCTTCCTGCACCGCCTCTTTCACGACCTCCCGATCGATCGTCTCTATCGGAACCCATGAGGCGTTCAGGGAATCCGTGTAGGCATCCAAGAAGGATTGGAAATGTTCCGAGGAAAAAGGCACATAAGTGGTTCGCGTACGAGTGAAAAAATCTTCCCGGAAATAATTCAATCCCCAAGCGATATAGAACCAGACATACACCCATGCCAGATATTCCACAACATGCCTTATTGTCCTCCCGATCCTCCGCCTCCTTATAATCGCATACGACAGATACCCTAATAATCCGGCGATGCTACCATAAATAAAACAATCCCCTACGGAAAAAGGGAACAAGCAGGAGAAACGAGATAGCATACCCGATACCCATGGATAAATCGAACGGGAATACCATTCGCCTAATCTGGGATTTCCCATCACGATCCATATAGAGATAAGAAGGATCGCCAATATAATCCAACGAACACGTATCTTTTTTAGATATTCAAGTTTAATCATAGGAGGCAAATATATCATATCCTTTTCAGTCCACACAGTTTTATTATTAAAAAAGAACTAACGCTCCACAACTACAGAACATACAGACAACACAAAGCATATAAACTAACACTTGCATCCTGTTATTTCCATTTATCTTTAAGGAAAGATGCAAAAAACGTTTTCGTCTATATAATATAGCTTGGTCAAATACTAAACCGGAACATTTCAACACATCCAACAGTTTTTCCGGCCCATCGGTAACATAGCAATCTGCCGCTTCTCCTTTCAAGTGTTGGCTGGTAACGACCCCGCCAGCAAGACGATTTACCTTCTCATTCCGATATCCACTCAATATAGCAATCGGTGCCCCATACAATAGACGTAATGGTTCCAATAAGCCAACTGCCAAATTTTGAAGCGCTAGACATGCACAAGGAGGAGGCTGATTATTTATCGCATTATCCACGGCAATACCACTATAAGTAAACTCATCCAAACCAAAATGCTCTGTTAACCTTTTATCATGTCTTTCCATAATTTTCAATTTTCAATTATTAATTTTCAATTTATAAGAGTAGTCCACCCCAAAAAGGGCCCCGGCAAACGTACTGATCTCACCGAAAGCCACCAGTACACTGTTATCGATCAATCCTTGCGGATCAATCCAGAATCCGCTGAAGAGAAGTGTGATCCCGCTCATTGAGAGCAGGATCGCAACAATTAATTGAACCGTCAAACGCCTCATAGCTCTTAGATTTCATCCGGACTTTCACTATCACTCCCGTTTCCACCCGCATCTTCTTCATTCGGAAGCGCAGTCTTCTCAAAACTTGTCCGGCTCTTGGCTACCCGTAGCGCCTTGCCCGGGTAGAACCGTACTTTCGGCTCCCGAATCAAGTTCGTCGAAAACGTCTTCTCATCCGGCACCCCCGACGATCCGAAACAAAAGCGGAAAAGTCCCAGCTCACCTACACTGACACGCCTGCCATGCTGTAAATGACGGACCAACACCACATTCATACGATCCAGAACCGCCTTCACGCTAGCGCTACCTACACCAGAGCTATCCGCCACCTCCTCCGCAAATTCATCAAAAGTAACCAGATCTCCATACACCATTTGAGCGTATACCTTTTCAGGAATAGATTCGTGATCCTCACCTAGATTCTTTCTCATTACCAATTTAAATTTCAATGCCATAACTATACGTTTTTAATGAATAAATGAATGTAACCATGCTTCGAACACATGACAAAGGTATAATAGCCACAAAGCCTGACTTCGATGACGCAAAACAGTTAACGACCTAGCAGCCAACACACACATTCCCAAATCAACGAAAAACACACCAAATTTCATCGACTTCAATCCACGTACATTTAACATTTATCAATAAAGAATCACATCTCATCCGTTATTTCCCTCTTCCCCGCCAGTTCTAAAATATCACTTGGTAATATATTCAATGCGCTCAAACGGCTAGCCAAGGATTTCGGCAAGACCTCCGAATTAGGATCCGATAAACTCCGGACGGAAAACGCCATACATAAACAAGCCGCCAAATGAGAATAAGGCAAACGCCCATCCCGATCCGTAAACTCCACCAGCTTCGCCATCCGCAAAAACAAGTCCGGTCGATGCAACTCATAACGGGCATTCTTCCACGGCGTATGCCTTGTCAAATACCACACCATCAAGTTCTCCCCTCGCTCCCCATCCAAATAACCATCCACCAATCTCCGATATCCCATCGGCAACTCTTCATAATGCCCGAAAGCCAGCTTACAAAACCCCAGCAAATGCCTTTCCCTATCTTCCGCCGGCAATCCGGCCAGACGCACACTAAACAACTCAACGGTAGGCCAACCCCGAAATTCGCCTAATAGTCCCTTCAAATCTTTCATAAGATTTTTCATTTCCACGATCACAGGGGGAATATTTATCCCTGCGCCGCAGAAGGCCGAATCCCACATTTATATACGGATCATCAAGGCATACATAAAAACAGAACCGGCCTCCTTACCTCCCCGAAGGGAGAAAGAAGACCGGTACAAAATCTTTATTCTATATCGATTCTACAGTCTATTCTATCATCTACACATTCATCATCGCACCTTTGTGGTTCTCATTTCTTGCAAACACTTCCATGGAAGTTCCTCTTTCTTTTTTGGCGTTATACCGATAAGCATATCGGCGATATGTACTCCCATGATTGACACCATGAGAGTTGAAGACATAGAAGAGGAGATATCTTAAAAATCGACTCCACATGTTAGTACTCAATTTAGGGCATACTGGCTTGCCCTTATTACGGTCCGACTCATCGGTTCTTGTCCGCAAACTTAAGCTTGGCCGTCAAGTCGAAATCTTCGCTGCTGTACATAATTTTATATTTCTGTGCAGCTGGCTGGCTTTATCTTGAATGAATCGGCACGCTCAGATTTTCACGATCCTAACGTCCTCCCAATCTATTTTAGCAACCGTGCTACGTACGCCCTCCCATTCAAAATCATTCAGCAAGTGTAAGAACTTACCGTATGAATGATTGAGACCATAATAGGATTTGAATTTCCTCATTAGCGACAAATAGTCGAACCTCGGTTGTTCATGATCAAAGTCACGCATATGGAAATAGGTCATCGCATAATCCGCTTTCCGAAGAAAATGCCGGATCAGCCAGTAAGGGAACAGCCTAAAATAACCACCGCCACAATAAACCATCTCCTTGCCAAGGATAGAAGCGGTATGAATCGGCAATTCCTGAATCCTCACCCCCCGATAATCAATCCGACAAGGCTCTGCCTTGCCAAAAGAAGGGAATCCACCAAAGCTGCGGGTTGTCGGGAATATAGAGCAGTCGGTCTCTATCCCATTCTCTGCCAATATTTCAAAAGCCCATTTCGTTTGCTCATCGATAGAGAATGCTGGTGCCCGAAACGACCTCACCTTCTCGCCTATGACATCCTCTATCGAAGCCAAGGCACATTTCAGATCCCGGCTAAAGAATTCCGGAGTCATTTGGTTTACAAACAAATGCTTATCCGTATGGCAAGCAATCTCATGTCCCCGCTCATGAATTTGCCTAAGCACTTCAGGATATGTCCGTGCTATCCAGCCCAGACAAAAGAAGGTTGCTCTGACGCCTTTCTCATCCAAGAGATCCAAGACTTTCGGTAAATATAAATTAATCCGTGGAGGATAAGAGAGCCATTTATCTTCCGGGGAATAAATATCAAAATGATACCATTCCTCGACATCAAAAGTTAGTATGTTCATTATATCGAATTTTAGAGCAAATCATAATTAGAGAGATTTATCTCCCAATTTCGAATCTCATAGAGTGACTCGTCAAAGAATCCCTTTACTAAGGGCTTACAGATAAAATTAAAATGTTTTGGTTCAAAGCGATGAGGAACAGCAAGCAAACCAATAGGGGTAAAAGGCAAATTTCCCACGTAAATAATCATATCTATCACTTTTCGCTCTTTCTTGTAAATATATCGAACAGCCTCTTCAAATGTAGATCTCGAAAGAGGATACACATCCAACAAGAATGCGGTCTCAACCTCATTATACTTCTCTATCTTATAAATAAATTGAGAATCTTTAAGCGATACCTTTTGGTAATCTCCTCCAAACCAGCGATAGCGCACCTTGTCAAAAGACTCACGTTCCTTATGATACTTGAATGAATATGGCCGATGACCGATCGACAAGAAAGAGCATGCGTATTGCGCTCTTGAAATGATCCGGCTAAAAATATTCAAGAAAGCAAACTTCCTTTTTACCGCCCCGATATTACGGATCATGCAATAGGTTGTCAATTTTCCCACATCTTGATGCCTCAATCCCTTTTTCAGTATTGGATAAGAGTTATCATTCGGAAAACCGATTCTCAGCACACAACCGTCTTCTTTTAACCGTTTCTGGCATTGGACGATCATATCGTGAAAACTGAAATAGTCACGATACGCCTTTTTCACCATCGAGTCAATACCAAGCGCGACCATAAAACGCTCATTGCCTCTTTGGTAATAGAAAGGCATGCAGGAATGGAAACCTACCGTATCTCCCTCCTCATTCAATAATATACTATGGTAAGAATATCCCAAAGGTGTATTTGAATAGTTCTCACGAAACGTAGCCACATCACGCTTCTGCCCGAACACCTCTTCAAAAAGCGTATAAATCTTCACGATCTCTTCATCCGAGAGTTCGAAAGTTTTCTTCACTAATACTTCCATGATCCCATCTTATTGAGCCGTATATCCCCCATCTACAACAATATTCTGCCCGGTGATCCAACGAGAAGCGTCCGAAAGAAGAAATAGGCAGGTTCGAGAAATATCAGTTACTTCACCTAAACCCAATAGATGCTTTTCAGCCAACAACTGTCTCAACTTCGGATCTGACATATAATTTTGATTCTCATTTATTGGTGTCACTATCGCACCGGGAGATATCGTATTAACCCGGATATTTTTGGAAGACAACTCACATGCCAAGGAACGGCAAGCAGCAATGAGAGCCCCTTTCGTGGCACTATACAAGGTCTTTCCTTTTTCTCCAACACACCCCATCACTGAAGAGATAAAAATCACGCTACATCCCTCTTTTGAGTAATTCCCCATACGACAAATTTCCTTAGTCATATTTATAGCCGAAAAAACATTCGTCTTGAAAAATTTATCAAATAAACCCTCCGTTATTAATTTCAAAGGAGTAACCGAGGATATTCCCGCACAGTTGATAATACCGCATATTCTTCCTTTCTCTTGAACTATGGCTTTAATGATAGAAGAAAGATCCACAGACAAGTAAAAATCTATCGAATAATAACAATGCCTCTCCGGATGCTCCATCAGAGCTATCGTCTCTTTCAACCGCTCTTCATCCCGGGCGATCAATACCACAGTCGCTCCCATCTTACTACAATCTATCGCACATTGCCGACCAATACCGGAAGATGCACCTGTCACGATAATCAGTTTTTCTTCCAAAGAGAATGGATTCATCATATCTCCACTATATCACTTATTTTACAATCCACAAACGGCACGATGCTTGTAGCCCACGTCATTCCCACGCCGAAAGCGCTTAACAGCAATTTCTTCTTGCCATAAAGTTTATCTTTCAATTCACTAATAATGGTTAGTGGCACAGAGACAGACGAGGTATTACCATATTTAGCGATGGTGGACGGTACCTTGTCCATGTCCAGTTTCATCTTCTTGGCTATATAAGTATTTATAAAATTATTCGCTTGATGAAATACGATATAATCAAATGAGTCCGCAGTATCACCCGCATATTCCAATGTTTTTTTAATATCACGAGGAATTTCCCGAATTACGAAGTTAAAGACATCCCCACCTTTCATATACCCTTGCTCATCGCTACGGATATTACCATACTCATCCACAACTTTCTCACGTAATGTCTCCTCAGAACTGGGATACCGATATCCTCCTCCTTTTATCATGATAAGATCCGCCCGAGAACCATCCGAGTTCAATGAAAAATAACTTTTTCCGAATTTTTCATTCCTCTCAACCAAGGCAGCTACCCCTCCATCTCCAAACAGGAACGCACTTCTACGATCCTTTGGTGAGTAAACCTTTGAACGAGTCTCTCCATCCAATATCAACGCTTTTCGGATCCCCCCAGATTGCACCATGCCATATACCACAGAAAGGCCATAGCAAAACGCCGAACATCCTAAAGAGATATCAAAAGCCACACATGAATGAGATAGTTCCAGTCGATCTTGAAGAATGACAGAAGTGGCCGGCATCCGATAATCCGGAGTTTGGGAGATAAAGATCAATAAATCAATATCCTCCCTCTTTATCCCATTATCCTCTATCAATCTCTCCGCTGCAACAAAGCACAAATCCGAAGAACAAGTATCGGCATCTGCGAAACGGCGTTCATAGATCCCCACTTTATCAACAACCTCCTTTACTTGATCTTCCGGGAAGTATTGAGTATATTTATAGTTATCAACCACATGCTTAGGTACAGCGCCAGCCATTGCCGTTATACCTACTCCCTCGTAAGTCAAAAATGCCATATTTCATCTATTTTACAGCCAATTCATACAAATCTCCAAGTGTGACACACGCTTTCAGCTCCTTGTCACCAACCTCTTTTTCATATTCCTCATCGAACATAGCGATAAGAGACAATACAGCCAAGGAACTCCACTCATCCATGTTGCGAAATTTCGTATCCTCTGACAAGCTCTTCACATTCTCCACCTCGACTGCTTCCGCAAACTTCTCTATAAAACCTTGAATATCCATAATCTTACTTATATAATTTAAATTTCACGATTCCATTTATACTCCAATATAACAGGCAATAAACAGCTTTTAAAAAAGGAACATGCTCCACTTCCCTAAGTACCTTCCATTGCGAAGATATTGTCTTACTCTTATTCGCCGTCACCGCACCTTGGCGGACCCTATACAAGATCACTACATCTTCATTATAATACGCCCACGATATATTCTTCAACATGGCTAGCCAATACGCATAATCATCACGCATACTCCCCAAACTCTCGTCAAAGAAGTACTTGTCACATTTCCCTACGTCATATACAGTGGCCGACGGGCAGATTGGACAAACCTTCAACAGCCCATTATAATTTATCCGTTTAGGGCGAGGAAACGGCGTACTTATTTTCTCTTTCGTGACCTCATCAACACGTTGTACCGCTCCATATACAATCACAGCCTCATTCTTTTTCAAGAACTCCACTTGTGATTTTAAATACTCTTCCGGCCACATATCATCAGAATCAAGCAAGGCAATATACTGTCCCTTCGCTTCCCGTAAAGCTATATTTCTCGCTCCAGAAGATCCCCTATTCTCTTTGCTTTCTATTAGTTTTATCCGAGAATTCTCATATCGTTTCACAACCTCAATGCCCGCTCCGTCATCGGGCGAGCAATCATCCACGACAATCATCTCCCAGTTCGTATACGTTTGCTTCAAGACAGATTCTATCGTATCTCCTACAAAATCAGCCCCTTTATACATAGGGGTAATGATCGATACCAACCCTTTTTCCATATTAATTTTTAATTGAATTCCACATTATAATCACAAGCCTATTAGAAGGCCAACAAATCTTGCTAACTGATTTTTGTCCCTCACTTTTCCATATAATACTCCAAAAAGTATCGGTAAGGCAAAACCCATCACAATTGACACCAATGACAATACATATTGATTTACTTCTGGCAAAGCATGGGCTATAGGCCCCCGAATGAACATTTGTGGGAAATAAGACAACAAGAATACGGTATATGTAAATTCCGACAGCCCTATAATCCGATTCCCACAATGCCTCTCCACAACAAGCGATAAGGTCAAACTAAATACGATGCCGACCAATGCGACAATTATTTCTATCGATATCAAGCCAACCGATAAGACGAATGAGCATAAGAGCATAGCATATTTATAACGCAACAGAATATTATCGACCCTTCCCTTATAGATACAATAAAGAATCCCCAAGCCGAAATAAACAGAGTAATGAACCGCAAACGATACTTTCATAAATGACAAATCAGGCATCACACAACTTAACACGAACAGCAAAATCACCCCCCCTATTTGCAAATATATGTTAACATATATCCATTTCTTTAAGAGTGAAAAGAATACGAATATCATGAACAATGCCGGTAAAAACCACATAAATCCAATCGGACGACAAAGCATACTCTCCACCCATGAGGAGAAACTAAACGTTAACGGATGCTGCACCAACTCAACAGATACAAAACGTGACTTAATAATAAAAATCACACTATTAATAAATAAGAAAGGCAATAAGAGCCGCTTGACCTTTTTCCTCATGAATGGAAAGAATCTCATTCCTTGCATCTTATTTGCTGGATATGTATACGCAAATAAGAAACCAGACAAGAAAAAGAAAAGAGGCATATGAAATGAATACACCCATTTATAAATCCACAACTCTTTATAGTCCAAAGTAATATCCGCATGACCAATCACGACCAACAGTGTCGCAAAGACAAATAAGAACGATACTTGCGTGAGCTTCTTTCCCATAATCTTATCCTAGTTTAACCAAGTTTCTCCGCCAATTCCAACGCACTAGCGATCACCTGATGCATATCATAATATTTATATTCAGCCAACCGACCCCCAAAGATCACTTTCTCCTGCCCATCGGCCAACGCATTGTACCAAGCATACAACTCACTGTTTCGTTTATCGTTCACCGGATAATAAGGTTCATCCCCCGGTCTCCACTCCTTGGAATACTCTCGTGAGATCACCGTGTCCGGTTGCTGTCCGAACTCGAAATGTTTATGTTCGATAATACGGGTATAAGGAGTATCGGCATCCGTATAGTTCACCACGGCATTCCCTTGGAAATTAGAAACTCCTTCCAATAACTCTGTTTCGAAACTCACGGTTCGATACTCCAAATGGCCAAAGCGATAATCAAAGAAGCGATCGATCTCCCCCGTGTAGATTACCCGGTCCGCTATCGAATCAAAATATTCTCGATTCCCGAAATAGTCCGTATTCAAACGTACCTCCATACCCTCAAGCATCCGCTCGATCATCCTCGTGTATCCGCCCTCCGGGATACCTTGATACTTATCATTGAAATAATTATTATCGAAAGTGAAACGCACAGGAAGTCGTTTTATGATAAACGCAGGAAGTTCCGTGGCCTTACGCCCCCATTGCTTCTCTGTATAATCCTTGATCAACGTATAATAAATATCCTTCCCGATCAAAGATATAGCCTGTTCTTCCAAATTCTTAGGGTTAAGGATTCCAGATTCCCTCCGTTGCTTCTCTATCATCTCCTTGGCCTTCTCCGGGGTAGTCACTCCCCACATCTGATAGAAAGTATTCATATTGAAAGGTAAATTATACAGTTTTCCCTTATAATTTGCCACTGGAGAGTTGGTGTACCGATTGAACTCAACCAACGAGTTCACGAACTCCCATACCCTCCTGTCACTGGTATGAAAGATATGCGCCCCGTACTTATGCACATTGATGCCATTCACGGACTCCGTATAGACATTGCCACCCATATGCGAGCGCTTGTCTATAACCAAACATTTATATCCTTTTTGATGAAGGAGGTAGGCCATTGTGGTTCCAAAGAGACCGGAACCGACGATAAGGTAATCATAAATCATCTCTATATGGTTTAAAATCATTATTTGAGGAATCTGTCAACAGGCACAAAGAATAAGATCCTTTTTGTAAGCCTATCGGTTTCCTTATCTACTATCGATCATGCATAAACCACTTATATATTCTCAAATACGGCAACGGTATCTTTAGAAAACGTTTTAAATAACCTATTTTCCAAGGTGATGAGGAAATACCCTTTTTCAATTTCAAAAAACTGAAGTAAACGCCACGATTAGGTTTAGCCAACGAGGAAATCGTATTATTGGCATAAAAAGACCAATTTCCGAACCGGTTTAAGTCCGACTGACGGGTCTCCGTTCCCAAACGGCAGATCGCATCGAAAGCCATCGTCTTGTCCCAGCGGATGACATCCGACAAGGAATTCTCGCAGAACCGCTCGACAAAGCATAAAGCCCCCTCCCGTATCTTTAGGAGATCCTTGAAATCATTTCTCAACTTACTGTTCCCATCATATTCAAAATCATACAATTCAATAGTTTGATCCGGTTTATACCGTTTCACCGAGCCGTGATCCGCGCTGAACAACATCTCCAGTAACCCCTCGAAGGATCGTACCATCACCTTTTCCTCGGAATCTTCCGAGCCATACAGGTACCCGAAAGCGTTTTCCTTATCCAACATGATACCTAGATAGAATCCCATAATTTCCATATTCTTTCCTAGTTCCGGCAACATTTCCTCCAAAGCCTTCTGTAAACGTCCCCGCCAGCCTATATCGATAATCCCTACTTTTCCGGATAGGTTTAAACGATCGATATAGTACTGTAAAGAGAGGAATTCTTTTTCTGAATTCTCAATAATATCGGGAAGTAATTCCTTTAGGAAACTCGATAAATCCTTATTCTCTAAAAAATCTTTTCTCAAAAAAGAATCATCCAGATCAAGTCCATAACGACCAAGTGCCAAGACATATTCCTTATAATCTAACCCCAACAAATCCAACATCGTCCTGACCGATGTATAACGATATATAGAGAGCCTGTCCAACATGGCTTTTATATCCTTGCAATGGCGTAATATCGGGACTAATAAACTTCTCCTTGATGCATATACATATTCAGTATCCTCCTTAGGATATAATATCTTATAAGCGGCACGCATGATTTGCCCGTCACGGGAAAGGAAAAGAAACTTATCGATTCCCAAACGTAATTTATATTCATGCAGCCAAACACAAAACCCGTACAGAAGAGGTCCCAAGGTCTCATATCCTATACGAAACAAACGATCACCCGATACTGATACCGTATTATTGATAAAGCTATACAAAGAATCCGAATCGAGTTCTCCCGATCTTGATTTCCGACAATAAAGCGTATGGTTGACCTCTCTTGGTATATGAACGGATCGGATACCGAACAATTTCGGACGTATATAATCTGCCAGCAAAGCATCCCCTATATGTACTATTTTTCCGGGTCTGTATGAGTTCTCCCGCAATATCATCCTATACATATTGCCGGTATATTTTTGGACTCCGGTCTCCGAGGAGACGTATATTTTCTTATACTGGTTATAACCGCATTTCAATAAAAGACGCTCAATAAAAGCCCGATCCAAATACATATCGGAGATGACAATAACCTCTTTCCCATGGTCGATGGCATACTTGTAAACCTCCTTGATTTCCTGATTCACGGTAGCCAACGCATACTCCATCTCCAGTTCTATCTGCGATAAAGACGATTTAATCTCCTCCTCATAAGGCAATCGATCATATATCTCCCCAAACGAGATCTCCTCACGATCGGACAATTCGCAGGCTGTTCGCTCCGCACATACACGCTGATCCCTAAACCCTTCCATAGAGACACCGAAACGTTTTAACGCCTCTCTTTCCACCAACGAGAACACATCTTTGGGCGTCCCTACGTTCCTTTTTATCAGCGTGTCGAACACATCGAAAGAAACGACCTCGCATCTATCGATATATTGTTTGTAAAACTTGATACTCATTCTCGTGTTTTTTTGAGGTTTCGTGATAACAAGCCATCATAGACCTTTTTCAATTGTTCGGCATAGACCTCCTCCGTGAACGATTGGATGGCCTTCTCCCTCGCATTATCTCGAATAGCGGTCGTATCCATATCCAAGACTTTCTCCATCAATGCCTCCAATTCGTTATTCGAGTCAAACAGGAATCCAGTTTCCCCATGTTCTATCAATTCCGATGTCCCGCCCGAGTTCCTTCCGATAACCACGCAATCATTCATCATGGCCTCCACCGTCACCCGCCCGTATGCCTCGTGCCAAGAACACATCAATAATGCGATCGCTTTTCTCATCAATTCCTTGGCATCCGTACGGTATCCCAACAAGACAACCTTTTCTTCTATCCCTTCCCTATTGATAAGCGATCTTATTTTCCGGACAATACGGGAAGTACCAGTTCCTGCTATATACAACCGAACATCGCGATTTCTCGATACTTTTGAAAAAGAGAATATAATATCTAAAACACCTTTCTTTTCGCTAAGACTTCCGCAATACAAGAAATAATTTTCTTTCTTATAATGCACATTCTGAACATTTTGAACAGAATCAACCGCATCGTAAAGAACTACAGAGTTTTTATTTTGAATATGATAATGTTGTTTCACCGCATTCGATATACATATAATTAAATCAGATTCATTGAAATCCTTACATGTTTTTACAAAAGATTTAAAGAATCTCATATTAAAATGCAAATCTGACAGTTCCCTAAGATGCCAAACATGTTTAATATGTTTACTTTTAGCAATTTCAAATCCTACGCTAATCCTACTGTTATTCGTATGGATAACATCTATTTTATTCTCATTTATAATTTTTAATATTCTAAAATACGAGTACTTATTAAGTACCCAATAACAACAAAGCCTAACGGGATACAAAATATAACTGAGCCAATCTTTATCATAAACAGCACAATTCAGCCTAAAGGGTATGACCTTGTAAGGTATACCCATATTATCCAATACAGGTAACAAAGGTCCTTTTGATGGAACTAAAACTAAATAATCTCCAAAATCATACGATTTAATCATATTGACAAGGGAAAGACTAGCCCCATAAAGGCTCGCATCACTCGCAATAAAAACAACTCTCATAATTACTTATTTAATATAGTTTGGTAAGGAGAGATTCCATTATCTCCCGTAATCATATTAACGATCATTTTTAAATAGATAAGGTGAGAATTCAGGCATATATAGCTCGCCCATTTTTCAAATTATCACAACCCAGTATATACATAGCCATCATACAAAACCAAAAGGGATAGGCATTTTGAAACAATAGCATAAACAGAATCAAAGTAAATGCGCCCACCTTATATTTAAAGCTCATCAAATAATTAAAGCCATAAACCAACAGGGTAAAGGACAAGCCTATTATACCGTTTTGAACAAGGTACTTCTTATAGCCTGAGATACCTCCATATTTAGTTATATCAATGCGGATATCCCCTGTCCAAACTTCCGAAGAACGTATGAATGATTGATAAGCTTTCTCAAATTCTGCAGTTACTCGGTTGTTTCCTGCTATATCACCATCTCTGTATTCTAACCGATTCCATATAAAAGCGTCTAAAATATCAGAGAATCCTGCTAAATCGGCAAAATACAACAACAGACTAACAAAAAAAATTCCTCCCAATATTGGTTTTAGGCTACGCACAGATCCATGAAACAATAAATATCCAACAAACAGTGTCACATAGCCAGCCAATGAAAGCGTAAACAATTCACATATAAATAATATTCTCACATATTTATTCTTCAGATCAAACCCATTAGCCAAAATTAAGGGGACTATTCCCATCGTAACATGACCTGGTTCCATAAAAAAGCCCATGAAGCGATGCATATATACAGGCTTAGCATTCACGGTAAATGCATAATAATTCCAATGAATATATCCATTATTATTACATGATATTAGAGTCGGATTAATAGATAAAACATCTAAAAAAAACAACAAATAACATATCAAAGAGACTAAAACCAAGCAGGCTGTCCATTTAGTTATAAATTGCAACACATATTGTTTACTATCGCTATTCAAGGATAACAAATATATCCAAATCAAGAACTTTGCGGAAAAAGATCGCAAAGTACCATCTCCTCCTATGGCATTCCAAAACAAAGAAAGAAACAAAAAAAGCGTAAAAAGCAAGTGTTTTCGTGTTACAAAGAATCTTCCCGATTCTGTAAATCCCAAAAAAAGTGAGACAAGCGCCGTAATTACAAATGTTAACGGTCTCACACAGTTCTCCCACATATACCATGGATACATCGCATCCAAGAATAGCAAGAATATACAAAACACATACAACCGGAATGTTATAGTTAGTTTTCTCATCAAAGTCTTTTCGTTATCACCTTAGTTAGGATACCGCCCAAGATCAAATATGGGAGATAAGCCCCAATGATATAAATCACACTCTTTTTATATTGTCCAAATATTTTATAGCCTCCTCACGGAACTCCACCAGCAAACGATCCACCTTTGCGTAATCGATCTTTGCGTTCGCTCTTCCCGACGCTTGCTCCAGCAAGCGATCCTTTAGCTCCAATCGCTCTAACAGAGCGGCAGAACGCCCTCCCAAGTTTCCCATGCCTACCACATAAAACGGCTTATGGAAAAGAACGGAGAAAACAGTTCCATGGAAAGATGAGGTAACCACAAATGTGGCCTCCTTGAAATAAGAGATAAATGATATGGGATCCAACGCCTGCAAACAATGTTTCCCCAGTTTGGTTAAGCGCAGTACAGCGGTAATCTCTACGACTTCACAGCCCAGTTCCTTACCGATCTCACGAGCCAGCTCCATGCAAGCCTCCGATCGCATCAGGTTATAGCAAAGCACATAAGGGCGGTTTCGCTTCACCGGAATACATCTTCTTTCCCATTCCTCATAGGTTAATAGCAATACAGGATCACAAACTACCCGCACCTCTTTCTCCGTCAATGGACGAATCATCTCAGCCAATTCAGCCTCACGAACAGACAAAGCATCCAGGTTTCGCAACAATCCCGGCAATGCCTTCCTCTCATCAGCACTCAAACAGCACGGCGACATACTGGCTGCGTATGAGACACTCCGACAAGCTAATCCTTTGCCAAAGAAAACGGGATCAAACTTTTCTCCAGTAAGACGAGTGCTCCAAATTTGGTCACTCCCAACTATAATGAGATCAAAATTCACATAATCGGAGGCCGGATGATAGGGAGTAAGATGGAGCTTCGTTCGCATAAAACGATCAAAACCATCCCAACGCTTTTCCCTAGCCCTATATAAAAATGGCTCCGTGAGCAGACGCTTTACCGCACGCAACGGATTCCGGGAGATCCAATGATAAAGAGCATGCCTAGCATACCCACGCGTCAAATAATCCGGCCGGTAATCCACCACCGATACCTCATGTCCCTGAGCGACCAGATATTCCTGTAAAGCATAACACTGCAACATCGCCCCATAGTTATGAGCACAATGAAAGGTTAATATTCCGATTCTCATATGCGCTTACTTCAAGACCTTCTTTATCTTTTGAAAAGCACGGATACCTACCGTCTCTTTCACAACCTCTTTTATAAACTGTCTCGCCTTCAACAGAGTATCCGCGTAAGCCGTATTTACCAATCGTAAGGCCTCGCTCTCCTCATCGCTATTCGTAAATACCTCCAGCAACATCGGACGATCGGTCATCTCCGGAGTCAAGAAACGCTCTTTGCGGCTATCGAACTCCTCTTTGTCTCTTGCCGACAGATACTCATAACCCAGATCGTTCGCATAATGCCTCACCAACTCAGAAGACTGGTTCCCATAATGCCCCGCGGCGGCGATAAACCGATCCGCATCCTCTCCAAAAGCGGCACCGGGATGCGTATAATTCCTAAACTCCGTCCCTTTACCATTATTCACCAACAGGATACGCACATTCCTGCCCACGTGCCTGTTCCCCATGGCATTCATATCATAGAAAAAAGCCAAGTCTCCCAATACGCAAAAATACAACCTGTCTGGTGTATTCAAGGAAGCTCCCACCAACGTGGAGAGTATACCGTCAATGCCAAAGCCTCCCGTATTGCTGATACTCTCAATAGAATTATCCACCTCAAACACATTCCATGCACGCAAGGAATTCAAGATGCCCAGATGCAGAAATGATCTTTGGGGAAGAGAAAGAGAAATCTGCCGGGCTATCCATAAATTGGATAACGGCAGATCTGGTATCAACTCCAAAACTTTCCGGTATTCCTCACGGCATTCATCCAAATAGGCATTGGATTCTTTCGTCTTAGCCACCAATGCGTAATGATCAAAAAAATCCCTCTCTCTCATCTCGAAGACCTTCACCAGTTTATGAAAAGGATCTCGCAACTCTCCATCCTCATTGACCCGCCAAACAATCCTAGCTCCCTTACCCAGCTTTTCCTGCTGGGGATAGTCGCCGGAAATCTCTCCCAGATGGATCAACAAGTCCGTGGCAAACAGGGGAGAAGAATAATAGGACTGCATACCCACCAAGGCATGCCCCACCCTAAAACGCCCTCTATAGCCGCTCGTATGATCGCAAAACACGACCGCTCCCGTTAGCGAGCAGAAACGGTCAACGCTTTCCGTCAGCTCTAACGAGAAAGTGCGATGGGCTCCCACCACGACAGCGATACGTCCTTGGGGCAAATTGGGCCAAGGATCATAAGGCATCACCCGATCGATCTTTCTTGCCAATGGCAACTCCCGCACGGAAAAGTCAGGACTGTAACATCTTGTCATATTCAAATGGGCCGGGCCTCCCCCATGCCCTCGCAAGGCAAGGATAGCCCGGTTGATACGCACCTCGCAATCCCACTCATCCATCCGATTCCGGCATGCCACCACATATTCACTCAGTGTGGCCACATCCTTAGGCACGATCTGCCGATCCAACATCTGGGGCACCAAATGCCCGATCTCATTCCGATCCGGAGCAAATGTCACCACCAAGACAGGTAGTTTCCGATAATAAGCCTCGGTCAAGCCCGGCAAATAATTACGGGAAGCGGTCGCCCCGGTACAGGTCAACACGACCGGCTCACCTGATTCTGCTGCCATGCCACAAGCGATATAAGCCGCACTACGCTCATCCACCGACGAGTACATGTTAAACCAGTCATCCTGCTGCAGGCTGGCCACCAACGTGATGTTCGTAGTTCCCGGAGAGGCAACTACCTTCTTGATCCCATGCTGTTTCAGGAGCGATATAAGTATTTGTACGCTCCGCTCTGATGTATAAAAATGATTATTGGTCATTACCGTTCTCTTCAATTAGCTCCTTACTCAATTCGTCTGTTTCTTTCACAGATCAAAATATATATTCACCTCCATCATCATAGGTGACAACCCCTGCTCCTCCAGTCATGAAGACCATATCTCCAACGATGGTCTGTCCCATAGGGCTGACCAAGATAACGGCCATATTCGCAATTTCTTCAGGCAAGGCATAACGACCTATAGGACTTCCTTTCAAAGCGATATCTCCAAGATCATCACCAAGAAGCATCGGGGTGGCCGTGGGGCCTGGCGCTATACCATTGACCGTAATACCGTAAGGAGCGAGCGCCTTCGCGAGCCCCATTGTCAGCGATCGTATTCCCCATTTTGACATAGTGTAAGCACTTATGGCCGGTCGAAGCGAGGAGGAGGATCCCACATTCAATATATTCCCTGCTATCTGATTTTCTTTCATGTATTTCCCCATCAATTGCGACAGAAAAAAAACGCCCTTCAAATTCGTATTGATAACCTTATCAAATTCCGTAGTGGTAGCATGAGGCATACCATCACCCAGCACCCCAGCATTGTTCACCAGTATGTCAACACGCTTGAAGCCCTTGGTTTCTATTTCATGTAATATCTGTTGAAAAATAGCGTCAAAAAGCTCGACCTTGGCATTATCCATAACAACACTAAACAAACGCTCACCATAGCTTCCCTCTACGTTCAATTCAGAACAAGCCTTTTGCAGACGATCCTCACTACGACCTGTTATCACCACAGCGGCTCCACTACGCAAGAAAGCCTTGGCCATATGGAAGCCTATGCCACTCGTTCCTCCTGTAATAAGAGCTACACGATCTTTCAAAAGCTCGTTAGGAGACAAATTAACCACATGCAAGTCATACTTACGTGCGGGTATGCAACCCAGAATAAACCGTATCGCATTTTTCAATTTTTTCTTAAAAGACATATCAAGAAATCTATTATTATGATCTATTAAAATCTATCACCCTCTACCCATCGCTCTCTTGACAAGGACTTTCATGTAATGCGGATATCTACGCAGATTGAATATCCTACCATACGTAGCGACAACATGGCTCCGTTTAAAGTATTTCTTATAGCCGATTCCCATTAACCAATGGAGAAGATCATCACAATAGGGATAGACTTTATTGTCATCTATAGCCGCCAGATTGTCCCACAGCCAGCACATGCTCCTCTCTTGGTAACCGTAACCACGAATCAAACGGGAGAATCGTCTCTCATTGAAATTCTTGAATCCCCAATCCGCAGGGTGCTGCCCTGCCACAAGGAGGTTCAACTGCGTCCTCACGCATTTCACACATACGCCACATTGCTCCCTGCAATCATCGCAACATGTCCAAAGCTGCGTTCGCTTGCCATGCGCCAAACACCAATCCACAATACGCTTCACTTTCTGTGAACGACGCACAAACAAACCGTCTTGTTCCGTGAAAGAGACTCCGGCAAACTTGAAAGAATCCGACAATTCAGGATTTGCCCCGTCCATATTGCTTGCGCAAGCCTCCTCTAGTTGCTCAAAGGTTGATCCAAAAACTAAATATCCAATACCCATAGCATAAGCGAACGGAGCGGAAGACAAGAGATTGCCTATATATTTGAGACCAAACCATCCATCAAACCGGAAGGCCTCACTATCCAACTTGAAGGAATTCTTCAGCTCATACTGTATTTTCTTGTCATCAAACACATCCTCCATAAAGTTATTTGTGATCATGATCCAATCACTCTCCGTGACTTCCGAAAACTCGCGTATAAGACGAGACTTCACATAAAGGAAATCCTCTCCCGCATTTGTTCTTGAGTATTTTCTCATATACTCTATACTGGGCACAGTGACCAATACGTTCCTCCTTCCCGGATTATTGATACCCGCATGAACGGCATCCACCCCTCCCGAGAAAAAGACGATACGATCAAAACGGCTTTCTGGCATTGGATTCTCCACGATCGTGTTAGCGATCACCTTACCACGCCACTCCTTCTTGAAAGGACCATAGATCCTTGAATAAGCAGCATAGATGGACGGAAGATCCTCATGCAATGTCTTATCCACGAAAGGGACGATCAAATCTACCCCATAAAACCATGTAGCCGGCATCAGGTAAAGCATAGCGGGAATCAACAACACAGACTCCGGTAAGCTCTCCAACGACAGGCCGAAGTTCTCCGTATGGTAGTATTTTACCCACGCATCAACCTCCTCCTCTTTCAAGAGATGCAATCCCGTATTATCCCGGAGCTTATACTTAATAGTATCACCCTCCGTCACAACATTTACAATTTCAATTGTCTTAGCCATAAATTTATCTTGTTTATTACTATCTCTTCTCTCGTAAACTCTTCGGACAGATCCAAGAGTAATTACTTAGAATCCGAATTATAAAGCCGCTTCAGCAGCTTCTCTCTCAACAATCCTCTTATATAAGCCCTCTCTATCCGTGACATACCAACCAAATAGACTACCATGCCAGTGAAAATGATGATAACCAACGACCGGACCACCAAAATCCCAAAAGAAGGATCATCCCTGCCGGGCAAGATAAACGCAAAAAGAGCGGAAACAGGAAATACAGCCCCAATGGGCAGAACGCACTCACTTAAAAAACGCATGACAGGGAAATGGAATTTAGCGCGGGCATGCCAAAGCAATGACACGAGCACGATCATCTTGAACAGGATGTTAAGCACGAAAACCACCTCCACGGGCATCCCACTCCTCAAGCACAGATAAGAAGCGATAAAGTTTCCTGAATATATAAAGGACAGCCTTATCTCGAAGTTCTTGATCTCTCCCTGTGCGATCATTCCCGTGATAAGCGGAGACAACAAACAATCAGCCAGCGAATATACAAGGATCAGCATGACGAAATTTGCCGTATGGTCAGGCACCTCCACAAGCCATAGCCTCAACACGCTATGGATGCCTGCGCAAAGAGGGAGAACAATGAGCAAGAGAATGAAAAAACCGAACTTCGTGCTTTTTATGATGATCACATACATGGTATCCAAGGCTCCCGAGGCATAGTTCTTGGTTATTTGGGGATTGGCTGCGAGCATGAAATTGGAGACAAAGCTATATGCGGCAGCATTGACCTGAGCGGCTATCCCTTGAGCGGCATTCACGATAGGTCCCCCAAACAGATTTAATAGAATATTGCTCCCTTGGTCTTTCAAGACAACAACACCATTACCTAAAAAAGCCCATCCCGAGAAAGCGAACATCCTTGAGAGCAAACGCCTGTCAAATTCCCAAACAAAACGGCACTCCTCAAAATGTCTTTTACAATAAAAAACATAGATGCCCCGAACGGTCAATGCGATGATCACCTTACAGAAAGCATAGAGTCCTAATTTATCTACAGGCATCACGATGAGCAAGAATGCCATCAACAAGTTCAATCCTCCCTCCACTATGGCGATATAAGCAAAAGCATTCATTCGCTCATGGGCGATAATCAAGGCATTATAGGGAATACTGAGCAAATTTATAAAGAAACTCAAGGTGGAAAAAAACAACACATAGAGTGTAACATCAAGGCGACCGGACGGGAGCACCATCTTATGCGCAACAAACCAGACACCAAACAAGCCGATCAGCAAGGAAATGATCAATCCCAGACCAATCTGGATAATGACCGAAGAAGAAAATATGCTCCGCAAACGAGCCAACGATAGGTCAGTAAGCCCCATCTCATAGGTAAGGAATCGCACGATAGCCACCGACAACGCCCCGGAAAGTATATTGAACATAGCGACAAATCCACCGACCACGTTATAGATACCATAATCCTCCTCTCCCAATTCGGCAAGCACAATACGTACCGTATACAAGCTTACCGCCATCACCAGTAATTGACGGAAATAGAGGAACAACGTGTTCTTTGCGATCCGCTTGTTATTTTCTTGGGTTGTACTCATTATATTAGTGTCCAATTTTGACATGTCCTATGGGAGTTCTTACGTTTCCTCGCCCAAGGGCGTATAAAACGCTCCGGCCCCAAATAATCCAAGAAAATCTTCCTTGAAAAGAACTGAAGGACAAGGTTGATGAAATAAAACACCAACGCCACCGAACTGTTTTTTATGCTCTTGGATGTTCGTGAATCTATCTTTGCCATTTCATCCTTTTTTTATCTAATCCCTTACATCAGATCTTATCCGTCTTGTTGTCAATGGTCACCCTATTGTCAATAAGCCAACCTTTCAATACTTTCTTCATGGTATTTCGATTTAAGGGAGGGCGGAATTGCCCTACCCGATTTTCTTTATCTAGAATTTCTTACCGAACGCTATATTCAAGAAGGTCTTCACCAATATCTTGAAATCGAACAGCCACGAGCGGTGTTCCAGATAGAACAAGTCGTAGCGTAAACGACGAAGCATCTTATCCAGCGTATCCGTATAGCCATTGTGGAGCGTGGCATACGAGGTAACGCCCGGACGGATCTGATAGAGATAACGATAGCGGGGATCTCGTTCCATGATCTGGTCGATGTAGAACTGCCGCTCCGGACGAGGGCCGATAAAAGACATATCACCAATGAAAACATTCCACAATTGGGGTAACTCGTCCAAATGATGCTCACGCAGGAACTTGCCCGCACGGGTCATGCGGGGGTCAGCACCTCCTTTGTAAAGGGCGGGACCGAACTTCTCTGCGTCCAAACGCATACTACGGAACTTATAGATATGAAACGGACGACCGAAACGACCGATACGCTCTTGCTTGAATATAGCCGGACCGCCATCCTCAAGCCTCACGGCGATATAGCAAATTAAAAACAAAGGGGAGAATACGATCAAAGCGATGAAGGCCAAAAAACAATCCCCAATACGCTTCACATCACGCTCGAAGGCATTCATCCCATCCGGAATAAAATCAGCAGGTTTCTCCAAACTCTCTTTTATAATCATGTCTAGTTAGTTATTCAATAAAGGCAACCCTTTCACCTCGCCGGCGTGCCACTCCCGGTAGTCCACGAGGGAAAGTCCGGGTACAGTCAATTGCTTGTAATCCTTATCGTCTCTTCGCAAGATGTGCTTGCGGGCATACGAACGGAGCGAACGATCCGTCACGGATACCATCACCACAGGAAAGGGGTAGCCGAGCAAGCGCATCGGCGTGACCTCGCTATCCGGGAACACACGGCGCAACTGATAGGCTGAGTACTCGAACGCCACCCAGTAAGGACCCGTGCAATACAGGTGGATCGAGGCAGTGTTCGTACGCTCGCGGCTCATGATATCACCCAAATGCTCGTTCAGCAACGCCACCAAACGAACGCCGGAAGGAAGGGAAGACATGGTTTTTGAATTATTCATTATGTCTCAGCCAGCGATCGTAATCGTCCAAGCAACGGATTAAAGTCTGTTTGCTTTTCTTGGGCGAGGACTCACCCCGCCACGGGTCCACAACCTCATGTGCCATCTGCCGGTAAAGGGCGCTGTCCGTGCAACCGTAGAGCGTCACCAGCAACAAGGCACGGGATTGCGGAGCTTTCACCACCGGGAGCATGCCGCGCATCGTGTCATGCAAACGTGTGAACTCCTCCTCATCGCCCAACAACTTGTAGGCAGAAAGAAGCAATGAGTAGATCTTGCAACGCATCACGTCCGTCTCCGCACGGAGCGAACCGTACGATCTCA
>OLIL01000051.1_pt1 | contig 138807 bp, 115 predicted proteins | sample 1609701 | NCBI WGS metagenome assembly OLIL01 (sample SAMEA4350146, study PRJEB24818) | metagenome | biome: human; feature: gut; material: faeces | place: Denmark | collected 2013-09
CCGCCAACTGCCTAATGGAACGCATGCCTATCTATCAGCGATGAATCTTTAGCAAATATCCCCATGCGGGGCCCCTGCTTCATGCGGTATTAGTCCGACTTTCGCCGGGTTATCCCCCTCTGATAGGTAAGTTGCATACGCGTTACTCACCCGTGCGCCGGTCGCCGGCGGGTATTGCTACCCCCGCTGCCCCTCGACTTGCATGTGTTAAGCCTGTCGCTAGCGTTCATCCTGAGCCAGGATCAAACTCTTCGTTGTTTAAATTGTTTTTATATCCTCGCTCCGGAATCCGTTATTGTAGTCCAAAGTCATACTTCTTTGACGGTATCAATCCGGAAAATTAATTTTCCAATACTTGTACTACTTGTTGAATTATGTAAATCTCTCAAAGAACTCTTTTGTCGCTTTCGTTTTGCGAACGTGGATGCAAAGATAAGTGTTTTTCTTTTAAACTTCCAAATTATTTCAGAACTTTTTTCAAGAAAAATTTGTTTCATTATTTCGGTATCGCCGTTCTCTCTCGAATGCGGGTGCAAAAGTAACGCTATAAAACATAACCTCCAAACATTTTCGGCATTATTTTTCAAGTTTTTTCTCATGGCTCAACAATCCTTACTTTTAATGTACGCACACGATAAAGGCACAATATTTATCTGTACTGATGTTGACAATATCTGGATGGGCATGGAAATAGGTTTCAAGTTTCAAGGTTTCACGAACCCCTTTTCCTCACACACGCACAAGTACATATAATACAGTTCCTCATGATCGCTCCGTCCGCCTCGGGTAAAAACATCATGTCGTGGCTACGCAAGTTCTTCGAGGCTATCCATCCCGCATAACAAACATAAAGGGATTTATTTGAAACCTATATAATGTACGCATCGTGTGTGTGAAGAAAAAGGTTTCATGAAACCTTGAAACTTGAAACCTGCCTATAGTCATTTTTTAATTCGATACACGCATAAGCAAAGAAGAGCCATACGATAGACTTAATTCCTTCAAGCCAATGACTTAAATCAAAGAGCGCAAAGAGCTAAGTCATCAAGCGCAAAGACTCAACTTCTCATCCCCCAAGTTCCAAGTCCTTTATACACCTTAATCCACAACTAATTAAAAAATCTGATAACAGAACACGAATGTCCGCTCTCATCAGTCCGACACATTGAAGCGTATTCCCACGGGGTCATCATATTGTTTTTGCAGCTTATAAAGCTCGTCTCGCATGCGTTTCGTCACTGCCTCGTAACTGGGCTTACCGTAAAGGTTATTCATCTCGTGGGGATCTTCTTGGAGGTCGTAAAGCTCCCATACGTCGATGTCGTTGTAGAAATGGATCAATTTATAACGATCGTCACGTACGCCGTAATGACGTTTCACGGAATGCTCGGCGGGATACTCGTAGTAATGATAGTAAAGGGAGTTACGCCAGTTCTCCGGCCGCTCGCCTTTCAGCAAGGGAAGCAAGGACTCGCCTTGGATGTCGGCTGGGATGGGGGCTCCGGCCAGTTCCAAAAAAGTGGGGGCGTAATCAATATTCTGCACGAGCTGCGGGATATCACCCTTCTTGCCACCCGGCAGACGCATCAGCAACGGGGTGCGGAAGGATTCCTCATACATGAAGCGCTTGTCGAACCAGCCATGCTCGCCCATGTAGAAGCCTTGGTCGGAGGTGTAGACGATCAACGTGTTATCCAGCAAATCGTTCTTCTCCAGATAATCGAGCACGATACCGATGTTCCGATCCACGGAATGGATCACCCGAAGGTAATCGTGCATATAACGCTGGTATTTCCACTCAGCCAGCTCCTTACCCGTACGTTTCTTCGCCTTGAAGTCTTGGATGATCGGATCGTAATAGGCGTCCCAAGCGGCTTTCTGGTCCGGATTCATGCGGTTATAAAGCTCACGGCCGTACTTCTCCAGATCGGCGTTGGAGGAATGGATCTCGTTCTCCTTATCGGCCATTTTCAAGTCGTATACGATATCCATATCCTTGATGATGCTCATCTCCTGCTCCGAGGCGGCGATGCGGCCGGCGTAATCGTCGTAGAAGTTCTCGGGCAGCGGGAAGGTCACATCGTCGTAAAGACGCAGGTCGCAGGTATCGGGCATCCAAGTACGGTGCGGGGCCTTATGGTGCAGCAGGAGGCAGAAAGGCTTGCTCTTGTCTCGTTTATTGTCCAGCCAATCAAGAGCCAGATCGGTCGTGATGTTCGTGGCGTACCCTTCGATCTGACGTTTCTCGCCGTTATCGATGAAGATGGGGTTATAGTAATCGCCTTGGCCTACGAGGATGTTCCAGTAATCGAAACCGGTGGGATCGGAGGTGAGGTGCCATTTGCCGATCATGGCGGTTTGGTAGCCAGCTTTACGCAATAGCTTCGGGAAGGTCTGCTGCGAGCCGTCGAAGGTATGGGCGTTATCGATGAAGCCGTTCTTGTGGCTGTGCTTGCCGGTCAGCATGCAGGCACGGCTGGGGCCACTGATGGAGTTGGCTACGAAGCTATTGGTGAAACGTACGCCCTCGTTTGCGATGCGGTCGATGTTGGGGGTTTGGATGTATCGCTTGTCGTAGGCGCTGATGGTTTGGAAGGAGTGATCGTCCGTCATGATGTAAAGGATATTCATGGGCTTGGCGGGCTGCCCGGACGTATTCTCTTTTTGGCTACAGGAGGTGGAGGCTATCGCCGCCAGACCTGTCAGAATGAATAGTTTATTTGTTTTCATGTATTCCGCTTAGATTTATGTTGTTTTGATTGATTTTGCCTAAATACACTCAGCTACAGACTTGTAGAGACGGGGCATGTCCCGTCTCTACAATTGGTGATATTAGCCGAGGAGGTCTTTCAGCTTGCCTTCGGATTGCAGCTTCACGATCAACTCGCCAAACAGAGTATTCGTCCAAGCGAACCACGAGCGGGTGTAATCGGAAGGATTGTCCTTATGGAAAGACTCGTGCATGAAGCCCGTGCCTCCGTCCGTATCACGAAGCGTCTCTATGCAATACCGGATCTCCTTCTCGTCGTTGGAAGTCGTAGCACGCATGATCAAGCTCATCGGCCAGATATAGTTGAAACCGATATGCGGACCGCCGATGCCCTCGCCGGCCTTTCCCTTGAAGAAGTAAGGGTTGGAAGGGCTCAGCACCAAGCGACGGGTATTCTGGTAAACCGGGTCGTTCACGTCCACGCAACCCAAGAACGGCAAAGCCAGCAAGCTCGGTACGTTAGCGTCGTCCATGAAAACACGGCTGCCGTAGCCATCCACCTCGAAGGCGTATACCTTACCGAATTCCGGATGCTCCACGATGGCGTATTTCTTCACGGCCTCCTCTACCTCGTTGGCCAACGCCTCGCAACGGCCGGCCAAGTCCGTGTTATTTCTTACGACACGAAGAATCTCAGCCACCTGACGAAGCGAGGTGATAGCGAACAAGTTTGATGGTACCAAGAAGCCGAACAGCGTAGCGTCGTCGGAAGGACGGAAAGAAGAGACGATTAGGCCCACCGGGTTCACCGGGCTACCCCAACCATCGTTCAAGAGGGTATCGCCTTGGCGGTCCGTCACACGGGAGAAACGGTACGGCCCGAGGCTATCCTTGCGCTGTTGCTCACGGAAGGTACGGTAAACGGCCTCCATTGCCTTCTCCCATTTGTTGTCGAATACGGAGGTATCGCCAATCTCTTTCCAATAATGATACGCCAAGCGGATCGGGTAGCAAAGCGAGTCGATCTCCCATTTACGCTCGTGAAGCTCTTTCTTCATCTCCGTGCGGTCGCTCTCCCACTCGCTCCCGGTAGGGCCTTCGTTGAAGCCGTTAGCGTAGGGATCGATCAGGATGCAGGCGGTCTGGCGATTGATAGCTCCGACCAGCATTTGCCGCAAGTCCTTATCCTTCTTCGCCAAGGTGACGAAGGGGTAAACCTGCGCCGAGGAGTCACGCAACCACATGGCGTGAATATCTCCGGTGATCACGAACGTATCCGGCTTGCCGTCTACCATCTTGAACTCACAGGTCGTGTCCAAAGTATTCGGGTAGCAGTTCTCGAACATCCAAGCCAGCTTCGGGTCCTTGATACGGGCCTTGGAAGCCTTCAGTTGCTCCTCTACCGCCTTGGAGGTAAACTTACGGGCCTCGGGAGCCGGGCGCTTGCTGGCGTAATCGCCGGTCACCTTAGAGGCGATCGTGCTAAAACTCTTTTTATTGTCGGGCGTACTCACGGCGGAGTATACCTTCTCGCCAACCAACAGGCCAGCCAAGGAAATAGATCCTGTTTTCAGGAAATTACGTCTTGTAGTCATTTATATAGTTTTTATGGTATTATATTCCAGTGGCAAAGTTAAGAAAAAAAATAAAGGCTCCCAATCCTTTTCGGACCGGAGCCTTCGCCAACTCAATAATTCCTTAAATTAGCCTAAATACGATTTTAGAAGCTTGCTACGAGTTCCTTGTCTTAATCTTCTGATTGCTTTTTCCTTGATCTGGCGGACACGCTCTCTAGTGAGGCCAAATTTGTCGCCAATCTCTTCCAATGTCATTTCCTGACAGCCAATACCGAAAAACATCTTGATTATCTCACATTCTCTTTCGGTCAGTGTAGCAAGCGCTCTATCAATTTCCTTAGCCAATGACTCGTTCATTAACGACCGGTCCGCGATAGGAGCGTCATCGTTCACAAGCACATCCAAAAGGCTGTTGTCTTCGCCTTCCACGAACGGGGCATCCACGGAAATATGACGTCCGGACACCTTCAAGGTATCGGAAATCTTATCCACCGGGATATCCAACTCATCAGCAAGTTCCTCTGGAGACGGTCTGCGCTCGTTTTCCTGCTCGAACTTGGAGAAGGCCTTGCTGATCTTGTTCAGCGAGCCTACTTGGTTCAACGGAAGACGCACGATTCTTGACTGCTCTGCCAAAGCTTGCAGAATAGATTGGCGAATCCACCATACAGCATAGGAAATAAACTTGAAACCTCTCGTCTCATCGAATTTCTCGGCAGCCTTGATCAAGCCTAAGTTACCCTCATTAATAAGGTCGGGCAAACTCAAACCTTGGTTCTGATATTGCTTAGCCACAGAAACAACGAAACGGAGATTCGCACGGGTCAATTTCTCTAACGCCCTACGGTCTCCTCTTTTGATAGCCTGTGCCAATTCCACTTCCTCTTCTACCGTGATAAGATCTTCTCGACCAATCTCTTGAAGATATTTATCCAGCGAAGCGCTTTCGCGGTTGGTAATGGACTTTGTGATCTTTAATTGTCTCATTCAATTTGTTTAATTGAGAATACGGGGTGCAAAGATAACCATTTTTGTTGAAAGAATTGGCTGGATGCACCCCACATCCAGCCAATTAAAAACCTTTAACAATCTTTTCACACCTATAAGACTACAGTCCTTGTTTATCTTATTCGGCAAGATCTATCGCATAGTACTTCGTACGTCCGTTCGGGTAGAAGCCTTTAATGAAGAGGCCTTGATCTTCCGTACGTCCTTGAAGTATGCTTTCCACAATCTTTTCCAAGTCTTCCGGAGCAGAGATCTTCTGGTTGTTTACAATCATGATAATGAAGCCTTTCTTTATACCGGCGTCTTTCAGTTTGCCGCTGGTCAGACCGGTGACCTCGATACCATAACTTACACCTAACTTACGTTTCTGCTCGTCGTTCAAAGCCTTGAACGCTGCGCCCATAACCTCTGCGCTGTCACCACCCTTCACGACCTTGGTGCTACCTTGCGCATTACGGAGTTCTACCGTGAATTTCTTCGTGCTACCGTTGCGGTTGATCGTCAACTCTACCTTGTCGCCCGGACGGTATTTGCTGATCTGCTCTTGCAAAGCGCTAGACGATTTGATCTTCACGCCGTTCACGGCTACAATCACGTCACCCTTCTCGATTCCGGCTTCCTTAGCAGAGCTGCGCTCGGCGAAACCACCTACGTAAGCGCCCTCGAATACTTTCACTTTCTCTTTCTCAGCGTCGGGCACGTATTGCGGGTCTTGTATCAATACGCCTAATACGGCACGCTGCACGGTTCCAAATTGCTTCAAGTCGTTAGCCACCTTACCGGCGATGCTGATAGGCACGGCGAAAGAGTATCCGGCGAAGTTACCGGTCTCGGAGTAGATAGCGGTATTGATACCGACTAACTCGCCTTTCGTGTTCACTAGCGCCCCACCACTGTTACCCGGGTTCACGGCGGCGTCTGTCTGTATAAACGACTCGATCTTGCTACGATCCTTGCCACCGGCGCCGATGTTACCACGGCTCTTAGCGCTCACGATACCTGCCGTAACGGTAGAGGTCAAGTTAAACGGGTTACCTACCGCCAACACCCACTCACCTACTTTCAACTTCTCAGAATCACCAAAGGGGATCGTAGGTAAGTCGGTTGCCTCGATCTTGATCAAGGCGATATCTGTTGTCGGATCAGCCCCTATAATCTTTGCCGGGAATTTCCGGTTATCGTTCAAGGTAACCTCCAGCTCATCGGCTCCGTCGATCACGTGGTTGTTCGTGATGATATAACCATCCGTAGAGATAATGACACCCGAGCCGGCGCCCACACGAGGTTGCTGTTGCGGACGTTGGAACCCTCCACGGCCACCGAAGCCGAAGAAATACTCGAACGGGTCCATATACTGCTGACCGCCGTCCCCGTTAGAGGCTTGCGCGTTAGCCGTGGCCTTGATATGGACAACCCCGTGGATGGCGCTCTCGGCGGCCGTAGTGAAATCGATATTCTCGGCGGCCACGGTTCCATAATTCGTCAATCGATACGGTTGCTTGAAGGTATTCTCAACTCCGGAGGCCAACTCCACCGGACGTTGATTCTTATTCATCAGGTAAGTACTCGTTCCGATCGCGGCACCAGAACTAATGGCTGCTATCAGAGCAACACCAAGCACATTCTTCCAGATATTTTTCATACTTTTCTTATTTAATTAAACACTTAAATTTAACAGTTTCTTTACGGCAAAGAAAACTCAAAAATTGTGCGGATATTCCATTTCCATCGTATTTTTTATCACTTTTAACGAGGCATCACAGGGGCTTAACCGCACTTAACAGTACTGTGTATTGCAAAGTACCTTTTTAACAATTAAACAGCAGACGAATTGACAGTTGACACGCGATAACTGACAGTCGGCAATCGATAAATGACAGTCGGTTACTGGCAATCTAGAATCCCTGTTCGTATAAAAAACATCTAGGAGACAGAATATGTTTACGGCTGAAAAAGAAAATGTTATCCTATCTCTCCTATGCGTCTCCAAAATAATTGTCAACCGCCGACCGTCAACTGTCAACTAAAATACCTATCTTTGTCCTATCGCAGTCTGCTGGTCTGTCGCTCACCTTCGGGTGTGAGGAAAGTCCGGGCAACACAGAGCACCATACTTCTTAACGGGAAGCTGTCCGTGAGGGTAGAGTAACGTAACAGAGAATAACCGCCGGACTCGTCCGGTAAGGGTGAAAAGGTGAGGTAAGAGCTCACCGGGTCCCGTAGCGATACGGGATGCCGTACGTCTTATGGGTTGTAAGGTCATGTATACCGGCGCATGTAGGATGGCTCGTCCGATGCCGGGGGGTAGACCGCTAAAGCTTACCGGCGACGGTAAGACAAGATAAATGGCAGGCGCCTCTTTCCAAAGAGGTACAGGACCCGGCTTATAGGCAGACTGCTTTTTTTATTTGCCAATTAAATCATGTGCCGATATGCCCAAAAACAAGCCACGGGAAGAAAAGAAACCTATTGGAGAACGGATCAGCGCATTATTAGCACGAACCATCCGTTTCGTAACCTACGACATTTGGCGGATTACCGAGAATGAAGTTAGTGGGCTGAAGGAGATTTATATCAATATCATCAAGACGGTTATACTCGCCGTGCGGGGTTTCCAGAGCGAGAACCTGCAAACCAAGGCGTCGGCGCTTACCTACAGTACCTTGTTATCTATCGTACCTTTGCTGGCCGTATTATTAGGTATAGCTAAGGGCTTCGGTTTCCAAGGGACGGTACGGCAGGAGTTGTTCGATTATTTCCCCGGGCACGAGATGGAGCTGAACAAGGCGTTCGAGTTCGTGGAGAGCTATCTGGCGCAGGCGCAGGGGGGAGTGATCATCGGGGTCGGTTTGATTTTGTTGTTTTATACGGTGATCAACTTGATCTCGTCCGTAGAGGATACGTTCAACGATATCTGGCAGATCCAGAAATCCCGGCCGTGGTACCGGAAGATATCCGATTATCTGGCCTTATTCCTCGTGCTGCCGGTGCTGATGACGGCATCCAGCGGTTTGTCCATCTTCATGTCTACCTTGCAGAACTCGTTCTTGGGGCAATACTTATTTTTTACGCCGCTCATGGAGTTGTTCTTGCATATAGCGCCCTATATTATCACGACATTGGCTTTCACGGGGCTGTACGTCTCCCTGCCGAATACGAAAGTGAGGTTCGTGAACGGGTTGGTGGCAGGCTTTATCGCTGGTTGCGCCTTCCAGTTGTTCCAATTTATTTATATCAGTGGGCAGATTTGGGTGAGCAAGTACAACGCTATTTACGGTAGTTTCGCCGCACTGCCTTTGTTGTTGCTCTGGTTGCAGCTTTCTTGGTTGATTTGCTTGTTTGGCGCAGAGCTGTCGTACGCCTCCCAGAACGTGAAGAAATTCAGCTTTGAGAGGGACAGCAAAAGTATCAGCCGCCGGTACAAGGATTTCCTGACCCTGCTGATCGCCTCGCTGATCATCAAACGGTTCGTGAAAGGCGAGAAACCCTATACAGCCGACGAGCTATCCGACGCTTACCGCATCCCTATCCGCATAACGACACAGATCCTATACCTGCTCACGGAGTTGAACATCATCATCGAGGTAAATTACGGGAATGACGACCGTGTGGCATACTACCAGCCGGCAATCGATGTCAATAAGATCACGGTCAGCTACCTGCTGACCCGCATGGACGAGCATGGCTCCGAGAATTTCAAGATTGACACGAGCAAGCTTTTCAGCAAAGAATGGAAAGCCCTGCTGAAGACACGTGAGGATATGATAAAGGCAAACGACAATATCCTGCTGAAAGACCTATAGGGAATTGAAAATTGAGAATTGAGAATTGAAAATTAATACAGGAAATAGGGATTTGACGAGTGGGGCGGTATGGAAGGTGATCCTGCGTTTCGCTTTCCCTTTGCTGATCGGCAATCTGCTGCAACAACTTTATAACGTGACCGACAGCGTCATTGTCGGGCAGTTTCTAGGGAAAGAGTCGTTGGCGGCGGTATCGGCTTCCTTCTTCATCTATTACTTTATTATCTCGCTGGTGATCGGTATCGGAAGCGGAACGTCGGTGGTGATCTCGCAGTTTTTCGGGGCGAAGGAGTTCGATAAGGTGCAAAAAGCCTTCTCATCTTTCTTTATCTTCATGTTGGTCGCAGGGGTATTGCTGTCCATAGCGGGGATTATTTTTGCCGAGCCGATGTTCAGGCTGACGAACACGCCGGAGGACGTGATCCCGCAGGCGGTCGCTTATTTCAGGATTTATGTAGGGGGTACGTTCTTGTTCGTCACTTTCAATAGCATTATCTCCATATTGCGGGGTGTCGGGGAGTCCGTGCGCCCCATGCTGTTTATCCTGCTTACCACGATCTTGAATATCGCCTTGGATTTACTCTTCATTGTCGTTTTCAAATGGGGGATCGAAGGGGCGGCACGGGCTACGGTGATCGCCCAAGGGATCGGCATGTGCGTGGCCCTAGGCTACGTGAACAACACCCATCCCCTGCTCTCTATCAAGAAACAGGATTTATTGTTCGATATGGGACTGTTCAAGGAAGGGCTCCGCATCGGGCTTCCCTCCAGCGTACAGCAATGTGCCATCTCGCTCGGATTGATTGCCTTGCTGGGTATCGTGAACAGTTTCGGCACGGATACGCTCACCGCTTACGGGGCAGCGGGAAAGATCGACACGATCATCATCCAAGCGGTATTAACCCTCTCTGGGGCGCTAGCTGCTTTCTGCGGGCAAAACATCGGAGCTGGGCACTTGGACCGGGTACGTGACGGGGTACGATTCGCCATGCTTGTCAACCTATTGCTGGGTCTAGCAACCTTCACGGCCATCTATTTCTTCGGGGACAAGATGATGCTGGCTTTCACCAAGGACCCGGAGGTGATCCGGATTGGCAAGGAATATTTATTGATCATGGGAGGATTCTTTATCGTACACGGCGGCTTGAACGTCTTCAACGGGGCATTACGGGGAGCTGGCGATACCCTGTTCCCGATGGCAGTAAGCATCACTTGTCTTTGGCTGATACGCATTCCCCTCGCCTATTGGTTTAGCTCTATCTGGGGACGGAGCGGTATCTGGTGGGCCATTGGCGCCAGCCTTTGCATCGGGCTTACAATCACCTATATCTATTATAAATTGGGATTCTGGAAGAACAAAGGGCCTTTACGGAAGAAATAAGCATAGCTTATTATTCGTTTCCATCGGAATTAGTCTTTTTCCGATACCGCAATAGCCAATCAAAGATCTTACGATCTTGATACAGATATTGGATACCATGCCCCTCATCCGGCAAGCGGGTGAATTTGATATGGCCATATGCCTCCAGCTTACACACAACTCTCTCCGTCTCTGCGATAGGAATCATGTCATCGGCTGTTCCATGAAACGTTCAAATGGGAAGTTCTCTTAAGTTACTGATTTTAGCCGTATCACTATCGTTAACCCCACCGCACAAGGGGGCGATGGCGGCAAACCTTTCGGGATAATCCAATGCCACTTGCCACGTGCCAAAGCCACCGTTACTGATGCCAGTGACATAGATCCGGGTCGTATCGATCCGGTAGCGGGAAGTCAGATCCACGTATAAGGAATCAAACCAATTCTCCGTTGTCCAGTATTTCTTTTCGGGGCATTGCGGGGAAGCTATAATAAAATCGTATTCCTGTCCTTGCTCCACGTAATATGGGACTCCATAAGTCTTCAGTTTATTCAGGTCGTTCCCGTTTTGAGCGCCACCGCCAAGATAGATCACCAAAGGATAGTCTTTCGTGCCCTCCGGATAATCCTTGGGAAGATAAATCAGATAAGGATAGTTCGCTTTAGGCTTTTGCGCTATCTGGGCATCGGTTTTTATAGAGAAAACCAAAAGAAGAGTCAAGATAGAAGTAAAAATCTTATTCATGATACGTCGTGTTTCATTAATGTGAACGCTTGAGGCGGGCCACTAGCATAGTGCCCGATCGCTTGATTGAATATAGAAAAAGCCCTCAAGTCAATGACTCGAGGGCTTTCTTTTGTTGCGGAGGCAAGACTCGAACTTACGACCTTTGGGTTATGAGCCCAACGAGCTACCACTGCTCCACTCCGCGATATAGTCGCTATCATTTCCTGATTGCGAGTGCAAAGGTATATATTACATTCCAAACTTCCAAACATTTTCAAGAAATATTTTCAATTTGTTTGCATACGCCCTTCGCTATCGGGCAGTGAAGCCTTGTTTAGCAGCAATTTGACACTAGAAATTCTCGATCGTATCAAAACCGAATGGTTCATATAAATGCAGACGGTTTCTCAACGATTGTATCTCCGCCTGTAAATTCCGCATCCGGTTCAGCATATGATGAATGGCCTCGATTCCCTCGATGTTAATAGACAAGTCGTAATACATACGTGTGTATTGTTCCAGATCACGGAGCTGGGAAGAGAAGAGATACCTCTCTCCATCCGTGATATTAATGTCTATCAAACCTCCCTCTTCCAGCAAAATGATGAACGAAGGGTCTATATGGCATTTCTGGCAGTATTCACTGACAATAACTAAATCTGTTTGCATAATACACCTGTTTTTAATTTAGACTTTGTATTTCCCGGAACAATTCCTTCTGTTTCTCTGTCAAGTTGGTCGGCACCTCGATCGAGTACGTGACGATCAAGTCACCAAACTGCCCCTCCTTCTTGTAAACAGGGAATCCCTTACCTTTCAACCGGACTTTCGTATTGTTTTGCGTGCCCGGTTTTACTTTCAGTTTCACCTTGCTATCCAAGGTATCGATAATCTGCTCGCCACCCAAGACCGCCGTATAGAGGTTCAAGGGGACAGTCAGGTACAGATCGTCTCCCACCCGTTTGAAACGGCTGTCGTCCGGGATAATGAACGTGATGTACAAATCACCGGCAGGGCCTCCATTCATGCCCGGCCCGCCTTGGCCTTTCAGCTTAATGGTTTGCCCGTTGGCTACGCCGGCGGGAACCGTGATACGCAGGTTCTTGCCGTTCACGGTGATCACCTGCTTATGTGTCTTGGCCGCATCCATCAAGGATAAGTGCAATTCGGCCGTGTAATCCTGTCCACGGAACCCATGATTAGAACGGCCACCGCCCCCCCGGCGGGAACCAAACATAGACTCAAAGAAATCCGAGAACTCTCCATCATCGCCGGAGGAAGACCAATACGTACCTCCACCGTTCGAGAAGCCGCCGCCAAAGCCGCCACCTTGCTGGCCGTACTGCTTCCGTTGAGCCTCGAACTCATCCGCATGTTTCCAATTCTCCCCGTACTGGTCGTATTTCTTACGCTTTTCCGGATCGCTAAGCACCTCGTTCGCCTCATTGATCTCCTGAAACTTACGATGAGCGTCGGGATCGTTCGGATTCAAGTCAGGGTGATATTGCCGAGCCAACTTCTTATAGGCTTTCTTGATATCATCCTGAGAAGCGTCCTTGTTCACCCCCAAAATTTTGTAATAATCGATATAGGCCATAATCTGATATGTTTAGTCTATTTTTCTCATATAATTATATAACAATAAACATACCAAGGATAGTTTTGGTTAGTGAAAATTTACTTAAAACGTTTTTAATCGTACACGCACGGAATTAAGATTGTCTGTAGATAGAAAAGGCTCTAGCCGGGATCATCAGATACCGCTAAAGCCTTTTATGGATAGGAAATTCTTCGAACCTTATTTAAACTGCATCATCTTGCTAATATACTTCCCGACAATATCGAACTCTAGGTTCACTACCGTACCTTTCTCGATCTGGCAAAAGTTCGTGTTATCGTGCGTATAAGGGATGATAGCGACTTGGAAACTGTTTTGCTGGGAGTTGCATACCGTCAGGCTGACGCCGTTCACGCAAACGGAGCCTTTCTCCACGGTCATATACCCCTGCCGGGCCATCTCCTTATCAAAAGCGTACTCGAACGTATAGTACCAGCTGCCGTCCGCCTCCTTCACCTCCGCACAAACGGCGGTCTGGTCCACGTGCCCCTGTACGATATGCCCGTCCAGACGGCCGTTCATCAACATGCTACGCTCCAAGTTCACCTTATCGCCCACTTTCAGGTTCCCGAGGTTCGAACGTTCCAAGGTCTCCTTGATAGCGGTAACCGTATACGTATCTTCCGTCATGCTTACCACCGTAAGGCAAACGCCGTTGTGAGCCACGCTCTGATCTATTTTCAGCTCATTCACGAATGAGCACTTCATCGTCAGATGAAGGTTTCCTTTATCGGATTGGAGGGCTACTACCTGAGCCGCTTCTTCTACAATACCTGAGAACATAATCAAATTGTTTTTAGTTTGTACTCCCAAAACTGTTATTTATTCATGGGCAAAGATAACGCCTTTAAGGTAATAAGCCCGATAAAAAGGATGTTATTAAATGTTTTTATCACGGTAGAAACCGCACTTATTTATCGTCCAAGGAGATCAAATCGTATCGTTGGCTTCCCATACCCAACGCCTCCGCATGCTCAACGATATGAAAGCCTAAAAACGAAATGGGGGTTATTCACACGGCTCCGTATCTCGTATATCATTCTAAACCATCCCTAAACATTCCTTAAAGCCACTTGTTTCATAAATAGATTATCCTAATAATATAGATCTTATGAAATCAAAGAATTTAACACTGGCCTCTCTTTTCGCCGGCTTGCTCATGTTCATGAACCCTACGGGAAGCGAGGCGTGTACAAGGGCCGTTTACCTCGGGCCGGACAATATGGTCGTAACCGGACGTACCATGGATTGGAAAGAGGACCCGCAATCCAACCTTTACCTCTTCCCCCGGGGAGTGCAAAGAAGGGGGGCGATATCCGATAATACCATCCAATGGACCTCGAAATACGGAAGCGTGGTGACCGCCGGGTATGATATCGGTACGTGCGACGGCATGAACGAGAAGGGACTTGTAGCCAACCTATTGTTCCTCACCGAGTCTTCTTATTTCCGACCGGACGATAACCGCCCGGTTATGGGGCTTAGCATCTGGACGCAGTATGTACTCGATAATTTCGCCACGGTAGATGAGGCGGTTGCCGAGTTAAGCAAGGAGGTCTTCCGCATCGACGATCCGGATCTCCCGAACGGGGCGAAATCGACCTTGCATCTCTCGATCTCGGACGCTTCAGGAAATAGCGCTATCTTCGAATACCTGAACGGGAACTTGGTTATCCACGAGGGACGGGAATGCCAAGTCATGACGAATTCCCCTACATACGATAAGCAACTAACCTTAAACGATTACTGGCAACAGATAGGCGGCTTGGTCATGTTGCCGGGTACGAACCGAGCTTCCGATCGTTTCGTGCGTGCCTCTTTCTATATCCACGCCATCCCGCAGACAAGTAATTTCCGGGAAGCGGTAGCCGGGGTATTCAGCGTAATGCGTAACGTATCGGTACCTCTGGGAATCACGACCCCGGATCAACCGAATATCTCCTCTACCCGCTGGCGTACGGTAGCCGACCAGAAGAATAAGGTATATTACTTCGAGTCTACTTTAAGCCCGGATATCTTTTGGGTAGATTTCAAGAGCTTGGACTTCAAGGCAGGTACACCTATCAAGAAACTAACGCTCACAGACGGCGAGATTTACGCCGGAAACACCGCCAAAGATTTCAAGGACAGCAAACCGTTACCGTTCTTGTTCGGGATCTGAAGGGCCGATATCAACATCCCTGCCGGATGCTGTCCACGGGATTCGTGCTGGCAGCCCGGTAGTTCTGGATCGTAACCGTGAGCAACGTGATGATCGTAATGGCAAGGAAAGCCAAGAGGAAAATCCACCAATGGAGCGGAGCCTTCAAGGCGAAATTCTCTTGCCAGCGCTCAATGCCGTACCAAGCGATCGGCGAGGCGATCACGAAACAGATCATGACGATCCATAGATACGATAGGTTATGCTTCCGCAACAAGTCCATCACGGTAGCGCCAAATACCTTCCGGATACCGATCTCTTTCCGTTTATATTCGCTCTCAAACAAGACAACACCAAATACGCCTACCAAAGACACAAATACGGCAATCAAGCTGAAGAACAAGATTTGTTTGCCAAGTAGCAGCTCTTTCTGGTACAAGTTCTCTTGGATATTGTTAAACAAATGGATATCGAGAGGATAATCAGGATCTAGTTCCCGCAAGGAGCTCTCTATGTCTAGCGAGAGTTGACGGTAGTCCGTCCCCGGGCGAACAAGGATCATCAGGTTCGTCAAGGTCCCAGCCATAATATCTTTTCCGACAAAGATGGCGAACGGCTCCAGCTTATCCCGGAACGAGTTATATTTCAGGTCAGGCACGAAACCGGCGATCTTCTCCCTACGATGTAAATCTCCCCAGTCCAACCGGATTGGATCTCCCGCTTTCAGCCCATAGGTCCGTTTCGCTTCCTCATTGAACAAATAAGTGCCATCGCTCAACTGGTCTTCCGGCAGGAATCCCCGCCCCTCCAGAATAGGAAGGGCCAATACCCGCTCAATCTCCGAGTCTGCCTGCACCACCTTGAATTGGATATCCTCATCCACGTAGGTACGTCCCCAGCCGGAGTAATTATCCTCAGCGCCAAGCACTCTTGAGGTAAACGACAAGGCCTCGACAGAGGAGAGTTGCCCCAACCGCTGACGCACGCTCTCCGGTTGCCTGCTCAGATTACGGTTTAGCTTTACGGTGACAATCCGCTCGCTATCGAATCCAAGCGGCGTATGAAGCATATTGTAATTCTGCCACGTGATAAACAAAGCCGCTATAACCAAAATAAAAGAGGCCACGAACTGAAATCCTACTAACACATTGCGGAACGAGCGCCCCTTGGGAGATAAGCCGAAATTTCCTTTCAGCACCAGTGCCGGAGAGAAAGAGGTGATATACCAAGCCGGCCAGCAACCAGCGATAAGTCCGATCAGCAACACAAAGCCTCCACAGGCGATCAACAAGGGCATCTGCCCCTCCAAGGAAATGCCTCCACTGACCAAATCCACAAACCCGGTCTTCGACAACAGGCGAACCAGCAGCAAAGCGATCAGGTAAGACAACAGGCACATCCCCACCGCCTCCGAAGCCACGGCCATCCGGAGCGCCGATACCGGACTCCCCAATACCTTCCTCGTGTTGATGCCCCGCAGACGGACCGGCACCAAAGCATTGCTGAAGTTCATGAAATTAATGACCGCTATCAATACGATCAAGATAGCGATAGCTGATAGCGCTTGAAGCTGGGCATAGCTCCCCTTTTGCTTCTGTGAATCGTAGCTCGTGTCAGTCTTAAAATAGATATCCGGCAGAGAAGTCAAGCGCAATTGTCTCGTTTTCCAATTCCATTCGTCGTGGCGGAAATTTTTCTCGAAACCAGCCAAGACATCCGGAGCGGAGGCCGGATTATCCAGACGGAGATAACACTCAAAATTATTTTGCATCCAAGCGCCTGCGCCTTCCTTGTCCGATATGCGCCGATAGACCGCATTACTGACGATCGAGTTGGAGGGAAAGTCCCGGTAGACACCTCCCACCTCGGACGTCCACCCCTCTCCGATCAAGACTTGCCCGACCGCCGGATGATCGCCAAAGAAACGATGAGCCATACTTGCCGGTATCAATACCCGACCCTTCTCCTCCAACGCCGCCGCTTCACCTTCCACCATATCAAAGTTGAAAACACGGGCATAGGAGGGATAGCAGGCATAGAGCTCCTCATGGAAAGTCATCCGCTCACCATCCCGATCCACCGTGATATACTTCTTATCGCCCCACCGATTGATTAGCGCCCCCTCCTCAATATGTGGAGAGGAGGCCAAGAACCGATCGATAAGCGGGCGGTTCAATACGACTTGCGCCCCTTTATTATTGTGAACGATCTCCAAGCGATACAACCGGTCGGCATGCTTATGGAAACGATCGTATCCCCACTCGTAACGAACTTGCATGAACAAGATCAAGAAAGCTGTGAAAGCCACAGATAATCCTGCTACATTCAAGAAACTAGCCATTTTAAAACGACTGATCACAAAAACGAAATTTCGTACGATTGAGTTCATGATATTTCCTTTTAAAAGTTACTAAAGCCTATGCCTAAAGCTATCCACCGGATTCGATGTGGCAGCCCGGTAGCTCTGGAAAAAGACAGAGACAAACGAGATCACGAGGCAGAATAAGCCGGCAGCGATAAATATCAGCGGGCTTAAACCGATACGATACGAATAGTCGGACAGCCAATCTTTCATAAAGTACATAATAATAGGTATGGCAATCACGAAAGCGATCAGCACATAGTTCAAGAACGTGAATACGAGCTTAACCAATATCTGCCGGTTGCTGGAACCAAATACCTTTCGTACGGATACTTCTTGCAAACGCTGTTGGATAAAATAAGTGGACATCGCCAATAAGCCTAGCAAAGAAATAAGGATGGCGATTATCGAGAATACGATTACGATCTTTGCCAAACGGATTTGCGAGTCGAATGAGTTTTGTAAACTCTCATCCATGAAGAAAGCCTCAAACTCAAGTCCGGTCACTTTCTCATATACTTTACCGATGGCCTCCTTTGCGGCAAAAGGATCACCTTGTGTCTCGATCAAGATCATCCAAGGAGTTTCATTATCTTTCAAAAAACGAAACATAACGGGCCTCATTTCTGTCGTCACATTCCCAAAGCAATAGAAATCCCGAACGATACCCGCTATCGCTATCGGCTTCTCCTGTCTATCCAACATAAAAGAGGCCGCATCCTCCGGCAGGTTCATCTCACGTATCGCTTGCTCGTTTAGGAACCAGCCCTCTGTCGTTAAATGGTTATCACGCAAAATCTCCAATCCTAGCATCTCATAGCATTCCTTATCCATAATAAATTGCTGGAAAGATATATTTTGTCCTTGATAGGTAGCAGTCCAATTATTACTACCGAAAAAAGGCAGTCCTCGTGTCTTCCCTACCCTATCTACGCACGACAAGCCTTTCAGCTCACCGACAAAAGCAGACAACTGCCTTCCGTCTACCGAGTTCATGGCCAACAAATTCTTCGTATTATATCCCACAGGAGCGTTGATCATATGAACAATCTGGCTAACCATCACGATAGAGGCTGCGATCATCGTGATCGTGATCACATTCTGGAATACGATAAAGAACTTACTGAATACCATTTTCGTCTTAGCCCGGAACGTACCCCTTACCACCTCGATCGGTTTAGAAGAAGAAATAATGATAGCAGGCAGTAAGCCGGATAAAACTCCCACGGCAACCGTTAATGAAACCAGAGCCAATAGCCAGACAGGTCTACCCAATACATTCATATCGACACGTGTCTGCAATAAATCATTGACAAACGGCACGACTGCCAGCGCAAGGAGAACCCCGATAATCAAAGAAATAAACGTAAGTAAAGTGGACTCCAGCATCAAACGCATGAATAACTCACCCCGTGAAGATCCCAAAAGGCGCCGGGTAGCCATCTCCTTCGCCCTGAAACCCGCTTGGGCGACCGTCAAGTTAATATAATTAATGACCGCGAAAATCAAGATAAGGAAACCTACAGACATCAGCACGATCACGAAACGCCAATCTCCCTTTCGCAAAGAAGAGTAAGAAGCGGCTTTCGCAAAATACTGCTCACTAAGCGGCAATATGCGTACCTCCTTTGCCGTCCCATATTGATACGGCCAATAAAACTCCTTGAACCAATGGGCCATATCCTCCGCACGAGAAGGGAAATCACTACCCTCACGCACCAAGACAAAAGCCGATGTACTTCCGGCATTCCCCAATTGATCCGGAGCCAACGACCAGTTCAAATACCGAACCTGCTCCCAACGCACGATCACATCGGCTTCGGGAATAGAGGAATGAAGTAAATCCTCCACCACCCCGTTTATAGTAGCCGATATGGTATCGCCCACCACCAACTGCCGTCCCATCGGATCATCCGTTCCGAACATCTTACGGGCGAACGAAGAGGAGACCACCGCATAGTTCCCGGCGGCCAACGCTTGCTCACGAGTGCCTTGTAGCAACCGGAAATCAAAGAAATCGAAGAACGTAGAGTCTGCGAACATCACGTTTGCCTTCAGTTTCCGATCACCGGAAACTACAACTATATCACTCGAATTACCCGCCACTACCGGACAAACTTTTTCTACCTCCGGATAGCGTTCCTTTATCTTATAAGGAATGGCGGCTCCGGTGGCCATCCAATTTTCATTCCCGACCAGATAGATACGATCCGCCTTGGTATGGAATTTATCAGTCGACATCTCCTGTACCGTATAGACCGCTATCAATAACACAAACATCAACGATACAGACAGACCAAACACGTCTATCAGCGTATAAGCCTTATTCCTTCCAAGGAACTTTAAAAAGGACTTAAAGTTCAATAAATTATTCATGAATTATGAATTATCAATTTTCTATTATCTATTTTCAATCACTCAGATTTTAAGCAATTCACCGGATTATCATTAGCCGTCTTGCGGGCATCCAGACAAACCACGGAATATATAATCAATAATACACATACGCCGCAACCCAAGAATATGTACCATGACAAAGGAACCTTCTCCGTGAATTGCTCTTGCCACTTTTGCAAGACAAAGTATGCTATACCACCGCCTAATATGACCGCATAGATACAGATATATCCGATATCCTTTATGAACAACCTCAATATATCCCATAAGGTAGCCCCATTCACCCGGCGAACCGCTATCTCCTTACGACGACGGCTCACCTCATCATTCGTATAGCCAATAAGTCCTATCAACGTAACAAGAAGCGTGACCAAACCTCCGATCATCACGGAATCACGGAATTGGCGGGAGTCCTTATATAGATCCATGATCTCGGAACGGAAAGAGATAGCGTTCAGTTCACGATCCGGAAATGTCTCGGATATCTTCTGCTGTAAACGAGCCATACTATCGTTGTTCAGCTCATGGAACTTCACCTGCAAGGTATACATGGGCTTATGCGCATAGAATAATACGGAAGGCCGCATATCTTGGTTCGAGATTCCTCCCAGACGGATATTCTCATAAACACCGCAAATCGTGAATGGCTCCTCATTCCATTTGCTATGTTCGGTGACGCAGATATCCTTCCCGATCACATCATCCGTCCAACCCGCTACCAATTTCATTTTCTCCACGAAACGGCGGTCTACCATCACCTCTCTCGAGTTGGTCACATTCTCCGTGAACGAGCGGCCTTGGATCACGGGAATCTCCATCATGTCCAAATATCCGTTACCTACCCAATAGAGATCGGCGATATTAAAAAGCTCTTGAGTCTCACCCGGTAAAAGAATATTATTACCGGAAGCATGCTCGAAAGGCAATTGATAGACGGTGGTAGCCGCAACGACCCCCGGAAGCCGCATCACCTCATCCAGAATCTTGGCACGAGAGGTAGAGTCCACGCCAGCTAACCCGCAGTAGGCAAGGTTCTCATAGGCATATCCCGGACGATCGTTCACCATAAACGTATATTGACGGGCAACGAAAACAAGCATCGTCACCAAAAAGCCCGTGGCTACAAACTGGACAAGCAACAAGGCTTTCTTCCAGATACGCTTATTCTCCCGGTAATTACGGAAAGCGGAGGCCACCGGAATTCGAGCGTATAATGATCCCGGCATAAAACCAGATACGAAAAACACCAAGATACATATCCCTAGCAAGACCAAGCTACCATTAGACAAGAGCAAGGAATCTAACGAAGTCGCCAACAACTCCTCTACCGTACCTCTAAACGCAAGGATCAACAATAAGGCCAAGATCAGTGAAAGCACTATATGTACCAACGCCTCACCAAACATCATACCATGAATATTATTCTCGCTTGCCCCATAACATTTATGGACAGCCACCTCCTTCGAGCGATTTACGATAGAGGATATCACGATCAAGATATAGTTCATCACCGCCGTGAAGATCAAAGCGAAGGCCAGTAAGGAAAGTATCCATGTCATTCGCTTGACTTGCGGCAACTCCTTGTGTAAGCCATCCAGCTCATGAAACGAGAAACCAATGTTAAACCCTGTCTTTTGCTGTTCCTCCGGAGGGAAATAAGAATTCACGAACGTATGCACCTGTTCCTCCAAAGCTAAAGGATTCACTCCCTTGTGCAATTTCACGTAGCTTATGTAACGATCATTTCCCAACATATTAGTAGGCGAACCCTCCCACATGAACCGACCCGCCGAAGCCATAGAAACAATCACATCGTAACGGGAATGAGAATTTTCCGGAACTTCCTCAAAAACGCCACCAATAGTCATAGTACGTCCCGGCGAACTGTCTACCGTGAAGTTTTTCCCGATAACATCGCCCCCGATATTTTTCGCTATACGACTTGATACCAACACGTACATCGGGGTGGAAAGAACCTCTTTCGCATTTCCGATCAGCATAGGACGAGGAAGAATATCAAAGAAACAACTATCCGCTATGATACAACGACCGGAGTATTTCATCTTGGTGTCGGTCATCGTAAAGGTCCAGTCTCCAAAACTCGTGTATCGGGTGACGGTCTCAATCTCGGGTATCTGTTGTTGCATAGTTGGAGCGATGCCACCGCTTGTTTGCGGATAATCCTTCAACTCCCCTCCATTTTGCTGGTATTTCGCCCATACTTGATAGACCCGGTCTCTATCCGGATAAAAATCATCATACGATTGTTCGAAATAGACTTTAGCGATCAATACCAAACCTACCGCTAAACCGATTCCCAACGATACGATTTTCATCACGTTATGCCGCCCTTTCTTAAAAATGGAACGAATGGCGATTAGTATGTTTTTCATATTATATCGATTTTATTCCAGCACCAGCACTTCATTATCCTTATAACTCTCATAACTGGACACAATCACCTTCTCACCGGCTTCCAGACCTTCAAGAACCTCATAATATTGCGGGTTCTGACGACCGATCTTGATAGAACGCCTGTAAGCTTTCTTTCCATCCGGATCAAGAACAAATATCCAACTTCCACCCGTACTCTGGAAGAAAGTTCCCTTCGGGATAATGATACTCTCGGTAGGTTGTCCCAGCTCCAAGTTGATATAGTAGGTCTGTCCGCTACGGATATTATCCGGACGTTCACCCGTGAAAACGAAATCCGTACGGAACTTACCATCACGAACCTCGGGATAAACTTTGCGCACCGTTAAGTCGAAAGACGAGCCTTGACGCTCGAAAGCGGCGCTTAAGCCCGGTTTCACACGGTCTATATAATGCTCGTCAATCATGGCCTCGATCTTATAATCGGAAAGGTCGTTAATCTGGCCGATCTTTTGTCCCGGATTGATACTTTGCCCCAATACGACATCCAACAGTCCCAACTCACCGTCGATCTGGGAACGGACATTCAAGTTTTCCTTACGCTCACGGATCAACAGGATATTCTTCCGCATGTTCGCCAAGCTGGCCTCCATCTCATCCATCTGGATCGTGCGGGAGATAGAGTCTTGGCGCAAGCGCTCGGTAATCAAGGCGTGCTTTTGAGAGGCTAACTCGAAGTCCTCCTTCGCTTTCAGATAATCCTCCTTGGCGATCAAGTTCTCTTTATACAACTGTTCTTGTTGGTTGAACGAGCGGCGGGCCCGGTTCATGTCCATATCGTATTGAAGTTTCTCCATCTGATTGGTCAGCTTATCCTGCTCCATGGTAACCTGCGTATTACGAAGGAAGTTCTGCTTCTCCGCCAACTCGGCCTCAGCGTTCAATATCTGCAAATCCAGATTTGAGTTGCTCAGACGAACAATAATATCGCCTTTCTTCACTTGGGCGCCCTCTTCCACGACTTTCTCCTGCACGATACCGCCCTCCTCGGGGCTAAGCTGCACGACCGTGATAGGTTGCACCTGACCATCCATACGAAAGAAGTCATTGAATTGCTCACGGGTCACATTACCGATGCTAATCCCTCTCGCGTCCACTTTCAACGTAGAAGCATGATCACCAAAGATAATCCATCCCAACAAGATAACGAACAACACGCCACCCGCTACATAAGGAATATGCTTCTTCTGAAGACCTTTCTTTTTCTCTAATTGTATATCCATCGTATTCTATATTTTTTATTATCATCTAAATTCTATGTTCTCAATTCTTATTCATTGATAAGAGGCTTGCCCTTATAATAATCTACCAACTTGCTTTTCAATAAGTACATCAATCGCTTTTGAAGCAGATTGGCCTTGGACTCCAACAGCGTATTCGCGCTTGTCTGTACATCCAGCGTGCTCATCAGGCCTTCCTCGTACTTCCGTAGGGTAACACGATAAGCCAACTCATCCGATCTCACCTTCTTATCCATCTGTATGGCCTCTTTAGCGTATCCCTCACGATCCAAGACGGATTGCTCTATCGCTGTCTGCAACTGGCGAAAGACCTCTGTTCTTGTCTCCCGTGCGATCCGCATATTGTTACGATAACGACGAGCGTTCGTTAATCTGCTCAAACCATCGAATAAGGGGAAACTAAGGCTAAAAGAGACATATTCACCACGGTTATTTTTAAACTGATCCTTGAAACCTTCCGGGGCATTATCAGACTTCAGGTTCTCGAAATAACTCGTAGAGATTCCGGCATTCAAATAAATACTCGGCAGCAACTTTCCTTTATAAATACGATATTGGTATTTACTTTGCGTTAATTGATACTCGGCTTGCAAGGCGGTAGGGTTATTCCCGGACGCATAAGCGAAAATCTCCGCCACGTTCTCTACTTCCGGGACATAATTGATATCCGGTAATAAAGTATCCACCTCCAGTTCTAAATCTGATGGATAATTCATACATTCCCTCAAGGTAAGCAAGGCCGTATTGAAAAGATTCTGCTGGTGGGTCAATGTATAATCATCGGCCGCTACTTGAGCCTCGAATTGAGCTACATCCGCTTTCCCTTTCAAACCCAGCTCTTCTTGCCGGCGAGTCTTATATAAGGTACGGTTACTCTCCTCCAATTTCTCGGCCGCCATACGAATCGTTCCTTTATAATATACCACATCCATATAAGCCTGCATAGCTTTCATCGCTAAATCATCTTTCGCTTTCTGGATGTCATTAACTCCCATACGGCGATTGGATTTTGCCATCAACCATTGATTGATCAGCTGTCCGCCCGTAAAAATAGGAATAGAAGCGTCGAGGCCATAGTTATTATTAAACGTAGAAGTATTCTCATAGGTATTGGTCGCAGGGTCAATCGAACGGCCAAAACTATATTGCGCTCCGACCTTAGCCGATGCCGCCGGGAAAAAAGAAGCTACGGCGGCATTCCGTTCCGCCTTATACGTATCTGATGTATAAACTTGCTTTTTAACCGATGGGCTGTTTTCCACGGCATAGCGCATACATTCATCCAAAGTCCAAAGTTTCTCTTGGGCCACCGTCGCGGTAGCGAAACTGAGAGAAAGAACTGTTGTAAGTAATATTTGTTTCATTGCTCTATTATTTTCTACTTAAAATAATAGCAAAGAACGTGCCAAAACACATAAACAGCTAAACAACAACCAGATAACAAAAAGCCATTCTTTTAGAACTGTCCAATATTTTGACAATGCTGTCTAATTGTTTGACACTATTCCCACTTTGACACGTAAGAGCGTCTCCTCTTCTCCATAAGCAAAAAACGCTCCGCTCCTATATGAATTCTTGCTCGATAGCCTATGAATTCTTATGCGCATACTGTATAATTCTACAAACCACGACGTGGTCTGTACAGATCAAGACGTGGAATATACAAATCACGACGTGGTCTATATATTCCACGGCGATAATCTGGAAATAGATGAGATAGTAATTATATTTGTATATAGTAAGAAGAATGTTTTTTACTTGAAGATACGAACAATTGTTTTGATTACAATCGTTGACTATCCTTTAGATTTAAGGGCAGGACACAAAAAAAGGGAAACAGTTGAATACCAACCATTTCCCTTTTTCTAAGTCGGGGTACCAAGACCCTTTTGTGTAAATGCTTAGCATCTATTTATCTATTTATCAAAATATTACAAATATCACTATAATACTATTTTGTCCTAAAACAGTCCCGGTACAAATTACTTCTCATAATAAAAAGAAGCATCTTCCGGAATATGAAGAAGCTCGTTAATTTTATGTCGCTTTTCCATGTCCGTGAAATACGTACTGATTACTTTATATAAATCAAAATCTCCAACAGAACCGGCGGCCATCCCCAAACTCTCTGTCATATGTTTAACCTCCTCATGTATAACAGATGGATCTACCAAATGATATTCATTACTATGAATAAGCTTTTTACTTTCCATGATACTAGCTATTTATAATTTATTGATGCCAACTCTTTTTCTAGCTGTTGTCTAAAAACTCTAACATTCACAATTTTATTGATATCGAAATCATCAGGAATATCATATTTACACTTTAAATCATTGTAAATATACGACTTGTCTTCATTCCCTTCCTTAAAATAATCTCTTATATCATAAACAATGAAGCAATCAGATGTAATCTTCTTTACTTGCTGAATACGAAGGTTTGGATATTTTAGACTAATAGAATATCCCTGTTTCAGAATAAAATCGACAGCCTTCTGGTCTCCACATATTTTAATCACATCCATAATGTTATTTATTTAGTATTTCTAAATCATTATCTCCAAAAACCAATCTTAGTACTTGATCTCTCTTGTTCTTCTGGAGCTTTATTTGTAAAATAGCTTCAACAGGGGCTTCATCTTCTAGTTGCGAAACTGATTTCCCGTTTGGTGCAAGTAACTCCCAAGCTTCTACATCTAAAATATTCGCAATTTCCGCTAAACGACTAATAGTAATATCTTGTTGCCCTGTCTCTATTCGGGAATAAGTCGAATTTGAAACATTCAATTTTTCAGCCATATACTCTTGAGTATAAGACTTTACCTCTCTCAGCTGTTTTATTTTTAGATTTATTTCTTTCATATTCTGAAAGTTACACACCAAACATCACAACCTGTATTGCATAATAAGAAAACATATTTCATTTTACGGGAATATTATTTGCATTATACGGGAATTATTACGTTATTTGCAGTATAAATATGACACTAAAATATATTTCGCACATGGAAAATGCAGAAAAGATTGAAAAAATGACATTTAAAGACTATTACCAGTCTTTGGATGAAGAAACGAAAAAAAAAGTTAGAAACAATTTTTTAGAAGGAAGCGGTATTTCATACCCTACATTTTATTCAAAGTTGACTAGAGAAAACTACTCACTTTTGGAGAGAAGACTTTTAGAAACAATATGTCAAACAACCTTTAATTGGTAAAATCATGAATCGCTTTCAAGAAATAGAATTCTATAATACTCCTGATTGCGAAGTTATGATCAAACCTCGGGGAGAACCTGTTCGGGTTTTGTCTGAAACTGGAAAGGAAAACAGAGTATTTATATCCGCTTTTATCTCTCATCTGGTGACATTCTATACCAAAGCATGGGAAGCGTTAAGTCAGTTATATTCAAGGAAAGAGCCGAATCGACTCAACTATGAATATTGGATTGTATCACGATTTATCCGATGTAATTTCGGGGAATATGACACAAACAGTCCGGATATAGATGTATGGGGACGGTTCCATTTCGAGGAAGTAAAATGTCCCATACGAAATGAATGCTCACTTGCCGGGATTGTTTGCAAACCCGAATTTAACACGACTTTATCGTTTCGGGAAACAAATGTACTCCGTTTGGTGATCGAAAGATATAAGGTAGCTGATATCGCACCACTGCTCCATATCAGCCCGCATACCGTTGCGAATCATATTCGGAATATACATGAAAAAACATCTACACGAACAATCGCTGATTTGGTAGACTATTGGCATACACATAACTTAAAATAAATCAATACCATGGCAACATTAGAAGAACAAAAGGAGTACATTCGTACCAATTACAAAAAACTGACCGGTCAATTTATGGCCAAGATGTTAGGCATACGCCCGGAGAAGGTGTATGCGCTGGTAAAAGAATTAGGATTAAAAAAACAACTTCCTCCTCCCGTAATTAAACAGAAGGCTGATATGAGAAAGAATCCAACCCCTATCGTACCAAACGGTAACGATGAAGGAAAGATTCCTCTCCGGATAGATTGTCGAACGGTTATTCTCATCCCCTACACCGCTGATCCTGAGAAGTATCGTAAAGATTTTCTTCAAAAGATTAATCGTAAACATTCAAGTCAGATAGACTCTCTGTAATAACCTAAAAAATACACTGAATATGATAACATTGGAACAAGCAAAAGAAAAATTAGAGGATCTCAAGAGTGAAATTCGATGCCGTTTAAAATGTGAGCCAGAGGATCTTGAGATTGTACAACATGAATCTGGGTGTATATCTATATATTGGGTTACTAAATATATTGGACTCGATTATATGAATATTCCTTCAGAGTGGATAGTAGTAACTATAGATTGGAAAGAAAAAAGGGCATCAATGTTTGCTGATCCATCAGATTTCATGGTATACACTACATAACTAAAGAAATATGAAACGACTGAATAAAAAGACCTACAAGGCAATCAAGCAAGCAAAGGCAGTGATTACCATCACGCAACATGGGGATGTGGTTAAATTGAATGTGGATTTTTTACCTCCCGCAAAAAACAAATCTCCCAAGCTATTCCAATATCTGGCCATCAAGATGTGTAATCATGCCATGGAAATTTTAGGAGGAAAGAAAAAAGATGAATGACAAGAATTATTTAGCGATGGCTGTAGCCACCGCCAAAAGAAAAAAGTTGGCGCATACTACTCCGCAGGAGTACGCTTTACCGATTTGGATGATGTTCATAGCGGCAGATATCCTAGAGAACTCCGCTATGGAAATCCAAGAGCTATTAATGCAGGACGAGCAATTTATCCAGTCCGATAAGATGCACATAAAAGCCATAATCAATCATGCCGGCAAATTCGTTCGTGATGTTGATCGGACATGTGAATACCAGTTCGCTTGCAAATTTGCGGACTATACAGAAGAATGTTCCACTTTACTTCGCAGCTACATGCAAAATAAGTTAGCCAAGATGGACAACATATGGGCACAGAGAAAGGAGGAATGATCATGTATATCGAAACGGATTCAAACGGCAAGATCATCATTCAGGATATCTCACAGGAAGAAGCTGTCATCCTAGATGATTGCTTATGTACTTACTTGGCGACGAAGCCTATCGATCAAAGATCAAGTGTCGATAGGATCGTAATGGATATGAAAAGACAATTAGAAAAGAATATACAATGAAAGCTAGAATCATATACGAAGTAGAATGCCCTCCCGTTAATTGCGACCGGGAGGATTTTTTGAAATGGCTGGAACTAAACCTATATGTTCCGGGAGCGTGCGTCACCTCCGATAATCCTCTTTTTGGAGAACCATTGGATTTTGACACCGCAGATTTTGACAATATTGAGGTAATCGATGGATAGTTACGCCCGGTATCGAATGACAGATTGGAACTGGATCGCCATCTATAAAGAGAAAATGGGAGTAGATCAATTCCGGGAGTATGTGAACGGCGTATATAATGAACTTCTAAATATGAAAGTAGATTGTTCATTCTCTCTCGAGGCTACGGTTAAGGAGGAAAACAGAGAACTCTTTATAAAGATAGTCTGTATGTTCATTCAAGAAGGAAACTATGACTATGATTTTAGTCAAGATTATAAATTCATAAGACGACATGAAAAGACAACGCTGGTCAGAAAGCCAAGAAAAAATATTGAAGGAGAATCTGGGGAAGATAACTCTCAAGGAAATAGGGAAGATTCTAGGAAAGACCGAGTTAGCCGTTAAACTATATATCCATAGGAACCATATCGTTTACCGTCCTTCCGTAAAACGGAACCTTGTGCTAGAATTGTTCCGGATTAAATTGGTCAATCCGGAATATTTCAATGTAACAACAGCTTTCCTGCATGCGGTAAATATCAACCAAGTACGGTTTTGGAAATTATACCGAGGAGAGGAAAGCCCCACAGATCAAGAGTATTTACGTCTAGCCACAACTCTAGGCGTATCCTTACAAGAGGCCTTCGAAGCCCGACAACTATATTTATTTAACGACAATAAAGAAGATGAAATATGATACCTCAAGACGTGATCGATAATATCATCAACACGGCCAATATAGTAGACGTGATAGGTGATTATGTTAAGCTAAAAAAAGCTGGAGTAAATTACAAGGGAGTTTGCCCATTCCATGGGGACAAGGACGCAAGCCTAGTCGTATCCCCCGCTAAGAATATCTGGAAATGTTTTGGATGTGGTAAAGGCGGGAACGTGATAACCTTCGTAAAAGAGCACGAAGGGATATCTTTCTTCGAGGCGGTAAAGCTAGTCGCCTCGAAATACAACATAACAGTACCCGAACGGGAACTAACCGACGATGAACGGAAGAAAGCGAAAGAGCGGGAGGCCCTACAAATCTGCCTCACATTCGCCCAAGAAACGTTTACGGCTTTCCTCAAGAAGAAAGAGGCCGCTGAATATCTGGAAACACGAGGAATCACCCCGAATATCCTGTCTAAATATGGAGCGGGGTACTCTTCATCCATGTTTACCGCATTAACCGAGTTAGGCTCTCAAAAAGGTTATGACATGGCGACTATGGAGAAGACCGGTTTGATTATCAGAAAAGAGAACGGAAAGATCTTCGATCGATTTGTAAATAGGATCACATTCCCGTTTTATTCCTTATCAGGACTAGTGATCGGTTTCACGGGCCGTTCCTTGGAAAAGGATACCCAATGTAAATATCTAAACTCTCCGGAGACTCCCCTTTTTCATAAGGGAAAGACGTTATTCGGTATATACCAAGCTCGTCAAGAGATATCGAAATCCGATAAATGCTATTTGGTGGAAGGTCAATTTGATGTACTCTCTTTCGTTCAATCCGGTTATCCCAATACGGTCTGCGGTAGCGGTACCGCCCTTACACTAGATCAAGTCCGGATCATCAAGAAATTTACCCGAAACGTCACCGCTGTTTATGATGGAGACGCAGCCGGCATGAAAGCCTCCGTCCGGAACATGGATATCATGCTGGCCGAGGGCATGAACGTCCGTGCCGTTCTTCTTCCGGAAGGAGAAGATCCGGACAGTTTCGCCCGCAAGATGGGGACTGAGAAACTAGCCAAATTCTTGAAAAAGCAGGAGACCGACTTCATCTCCTTTATTTATAAAGCATTCGAAAGCGAGATGGACGATCCGATCCGGAAAACAGAGGTTCTCCGGATTATCGCCCAAAGTATCTCCGTCGTACCGGATAAATTACAAAGGCAAGCGTATATCGTATCCCTCGCCGAACGATTTAACGCAGATGGGGAATTGATAACAAATCTAGTTGCCGAGCTACAAGCCGTAGGTAAGAAAAGCGTGCCAGCCCAACCTACCCAACCGGGATTAACCGGCGTGGAAGAAGCGGAGGAACTTGTAAAAACCGGGAACAAACAAGTCACCCTTACTTGGTCTGTCAATCGTTTCTCCGAGGGATGGGGAGTTTGTCCGGTCATCCTTATAACAGGCATCCCGGGTGTGTCCGAGATCCAAGAGCTTCGCCGGCTATCTCCCATCATCCGTTGCAGGGATAAATTCGAGGTAAAAGAAAACATGATCGAACCGGAAGAGCTCTCATTTCTACGTTCCTTGACAAGAACCGGCTTCACGGTCTCCATGAGCAAATATAAAAGAGAGCGGGAAAGTTATGTAGACGAGAAAGGTGAAGAACGTTATAAACTCGTAGACACAGAGAAAGAGATTGGATTCAATGAATACTATATCGGATTATACAGTACATTCCGGGAATCTCCCGAGAATATAAAGAAAATAGCCTTAGAAAGATGCTCTGAAGTGATATCCTACGCGGATGCTACCACCCGAGCTTTCCAAACTACAGATTATGCCCGGATGTTAGGGGTCACCAAAACAGCTCTGGAACATGTCTTGAAACCATATCTCGATATCCGTAAATCAGAGGCCCGGTTTAATTCAGACGCACTCCAAGTAGATGGAGCCTCACTCATGTTCGATCCTAGCCGACTCCCGGATTATGTAGACTCTGATCCAGCGATTAACCGGTTATGGCGTGCCTATCAGTTTTTCCCATATCTCGATAAGAATGGAAGAAAATTAGCATATATATTCGCTAATGGTAAAAAATCGTTTATGAGAGTAGGAAACTTCTATATTGAGCCACTATTACATGTTTACGATAAAGAAAGCCAAGCCAACAAACGTATCGTAGAACTCACTCAAGCAAACTATCCCTATCCGATTTATATGGAGTGGATCAGCGCAGAGATGCTCACACTCCCATCCTTTAAAAAACGCTTATGGGAAGAAGGTGATATCAATTTCTCCAATGGGACACAAAACCATCTCGATTTGATCATGGATAGTTGGGCGGGCAAGTTCAAGAAGTGTTTTGAGCTTCGTATGTTTGGCTGGTATGATGAAGGATTCTTCGCTTTCAGTAACGCTATAGTCCATGATATCGATGGAAAACAACAACTCCAATACGTATCAGATTTGGGATTAGTGGAACACAATAAACAATACTATTATATCCCGGCTTTCTCTAAAATTTACGCATCTGAGCGCCGGGATAGCGATCGCTACTATCTGGATCGCTTCATCAAGTACCGGGAACCCAAAGCGGGATGTTCTATCAATTTCCAAAAGTGGGCCTCACTGATGAACGAGGTATACAAGCTAAACAATAACGGTATGTGGGCGATCATATATTCGATCATGAGTGCCTTCCGTAGCGATATATACAATGTCAGGAGAACCTTTACGGCTTTATTCTTTATCGGTCCGACGGGTTCCGGAAAATCACAAGTTGGTTATTCCATCCGCTCTCTATCGATGTCTCCGGACGCACCAGCATTCAACCTAAACTCGGGAACCCCCGCCGCTTTGTTCTCTTGGCTGGAGAGATACCGGAATATCCCGATCATGCTCGAAGAGTATAACGACACGCAAATAAACCCTGTGATTTTCCAAGCCTTGAAATCCGCTGTATATGATGGAGAAGGCAAGCAGAAACGTAAGGATGCGGTAAGTAAGGAGATCGATAGTAGCCAAGTGAACGCAGCTCTTGTTATCATGGGCCAAGAAAGCCCCCAACAGGATGACAACTCTCTCGCAAATCGATGTATCATTTGCGAGGTACCGAAACGTGACGATCGGTCTGAATTGGAAGAAGAAATCTTCAATGAGTTGAAAGGATACGAGGAATCCGGACTGCATAGCGTCCTCCTTGAGATATTGGCGTGCAGAAATAGCATCTTGCAACATTATAAGAAAGTATACGACGAGGTCTTTAAATCCTTGAAAGACGAAGTACGGGTATCCGTTAAAAACACGGATGGTCTCTCTCGTATACTCGAAACAGTATCTATGTTCGTTTCCGTTTGTCGTATAGTGGAAGAACATACCTCCTTGCAACTACCTTTTACCGCAGAACAGTTCTTCGAAATCGCAATAGCGAAAGTGATCAAACAAGTAGAATCGATTAGTTCCTCAAATAAGATGTTCAACTTCTTCAGTATACTCAACTTCTTGATCGATACAGGAAGTCTAGTTCAAGGTAGAGACTATAAGATCGAAGTACCGGGAAAGGTAACAATTAAGAAACAAGGCCGGGATACGGAAATAAAAAACCTAGAACCCATAGATACCCGTGTTTTATATCTAAACATGACAAATATCTATCCTATGTATACCCAGCAGCTAAAAGGTGAGGCGTTCTCTCTTCAATCCTTAAATACCTATTTCGAAAGTAATGAGGCCTATATTGGCAAAGTTCGTTCCACTCGTTATCGATGGCAAGAGGTGAAAGAAGTCCCAAAAGGAGACATTCTAGCAAACCCGGCGGGAGAACCCACCATAGATAACAGCATGAAACGTATTATGGTGAACAAAGAGAGTAATACCTCGGCAGTTTGTTTCAATTACGATATTCTCAGAGACTTGCTCGATGTCGATTTCGAAAGAGACGTACAAAACTACGATCAGACTCCGGAGACTGAGCCGGGATTCCGCTTTTAACGACTGATAGTATTTTAAAATCGCATAGAACCGACTTTCTAGGATATAGCTTGGCTATTGGAGGCCATGGACAACAAGCACATCCGGGAAGCCGGTTCTATCTTTATTCATCTATTTCCCCCGGACCCCCTGAAATTAAAAAAAGAAATAAGCAAGTTTTGCGTGTTTTGAAACCCTATAAAGGATAGAAAAAGTGGTCAACAGACCAACAGACCAACAAAAGATGAAACATTTCAAAACAGATATAAGATAAATATATAATAATCAATAATATATATATTAATTAAATAGAAGTAGGCTGTTGTTTCCTGTTGGTCATCGTTTTCTTTTTGTTGGTCACTGTTGGCAATAATTCTAAATTCAGGGAAAAATGAAGCACTGTTGACGGTTGGTAGAGGTGACCAACAAGCTCTATTTTTTGTTGGTCGCATATTTCTTGGTGTTCTATCAATTATATCATTGAAATATAGTAAATTAGCATCATATTTTATAATTCTTGTTGGTCTGTTGACGTGTTGGCCGCAAAATATAACACATACACATAGGGAAAATAGAGTAAAAAAGCCTATAAGAAGAGAGAAAATCGATATGGTGACAGTAAAGATAAGCATAAAAAAGCATTTGGAGGAGTACATGCGTGGAAAATTCAATGATTGCCGGGAAGGAGTGATAACCCTTCCGGACAAGACAGATTTGTATCATACCCTGTTTGATCTGACATCCAAGCGCCCGGCCTCCTGCCCTTTGGAGCAAGGAACGCTGGAAATAGCTTTGCCGGACAGACGATGTGGAAAAGATCCGGCTTACTACAACTATCTTAGCGAACGCTCGCAGCGAATCCTTGAGCGACGGATAGAGTTGATGTTCTGGGCCGAGCTGCACGAATGGATAGATTATAACAAGCATATGTATGGGATACAGTATATCGAAAGTATTTTTTCCTTTATGCGCAAATTCGATATCAACGGGATCAGCGAGGACGCTCTAAAAAAGAACTACTATCGCTGGAGGGACCGAACTAGGAAGCAAAAAGAGAAACGTTCGTACAATAAAAGTTAAATACGAGTGTTTTTCACTCCGACCAAGCGTATCGATTTGTCCCTTTTGGGAGGAATAAAATTCCAAGTGTATCCATTACGATCAGATATTATTGATAAACAAATAAAAACTAAGGTTATGGCAGACAATATGGGAGGCATCTCCGATGCGTGGTTCGCTTTCTCGAGGCAAATAGCGAGCGTGTCTCAAGAGGCAGACAAAGTAAAAGTTGGACTCAAGTCCGGAGGCTGGATCAACCTTCACCCGGGGAGATATGGAACCTCTATCAAGGTTGAGCCACAAGAAAGTGAATCAGGCACTCTATATAATGTATCTGGTTCCTTGCAAATACCCCGTCAATATATGACCGGCGATCTATGGCAAAAATGCGAACGATTGAACCACCTCACGGCGATCTTTAAGTACAAACACTTTAGTGGGGATACATTCGTGGTCGGATCGGATCGTTTTCCCCTAAAATGCAAATTCGAGGTGTTGCACCCCAGCGATCCTAGCGGTTTCTCGGGATACAAAATCTCGTTATCCGGAAAGCAATTGGTTCCGCAACTTCAACTGATCGATTGACCGAAGTCCTTTACCATACATATATATAAGTATATCCTTGCCATCAAAAAGGAAGATATGCTTTATCTACACAACATTCTGGGGGGAGTATGGTTCGTCGAGGAAAACTTCGCGGCGAATTATTTCCCCCTTATCGCATCTTTTCTTACCAAGCCGGAAGCGATGTTCGGGAAACCCCGGAACGCTTCTTCCGAACAAGAGCCGACCGAGGATAACGCCTTGCTTTTCGCCTCCCTAAAAAATGGCGCATACCAGATCAGCGAGTATGGAGGATGGTCTCCACCCGAGGACGCACCCAAAAACTCCGTAGCCATAATGAACATCAACGGGGCGATCACGAAATACGACCAAGAATGCGGTCCATCCGGAATGCTTACCAAGGCGAATCTCCTAAACCGATGCTACAACGAGAATAATATCAAGGCGATCGTCTTGAATATCGATTCCGGCGGAGGCGAGGGAATGGGATGCCGGATCATGCAGGAAGCGATTAACAGCCGAAACAAACCTGTCGTAGCTTTCTGCAATGACTTCGTAGCGTCCGCGGCCTATGGCATCGCCTCCTGTTGCGACAAGATCGTAGCGAACTCCAACGTCTGCCGGATCGGAAGCGTGGGTACCTATATGACGATCGTTGATACCAGCGAGTATTATGCCAAGATGGGAATCAAGTTGATCGATATCTATGCCTCCAAATCCACGGACAAGAACCAAGAATTTCACAAGGCTCTGCAGGGAGATACGGAGCCGCTAAAAAAAGTATGCGATACGTATAACGAGAATTTCATCTCCAGTATCGCTAACGCCCGGGTAGGCGTGATCAATGAGGATCAAGGTAAATGGGCCACCGGTAAGATGTTTTTCGCTCCGGAGGCCATGGACATCGGTATGATCGATGAGATAGATACTTTCGAGAATGTTCTTAATTATTTTAATACATAGTGATTTATGAAGTGGTTGAAAGATGATTCGTACAATGCGATGAAACAAGCGGCCGACAACTGGGACAAGCTTCTGAATAAGGTACTGGGTGATAACCCGGACATGAAAGCGGAAGACGTAACAGTGGATCAGCTGCTCGATTCGATCGAGAGCACCGGTAATACCTCCGACTTACAGGAGCAATTATCGACCGCCCAAGAAGAGTTGAAAGAGAAAGACACACAGATTGAGCAACTTCAATCAGACGTGGCAGAGCTAAAGGGAACACCGGCAGGCAAAAAGCCGGAAGCTAAAGTAAAGCAAGAGCCGACCGCGGAGACCGGAGATATCAAGGATTTCGCCGATAAGCATGAGGATGATACCCTCGCTATCATGGCCGAGGCTGAGAAAACAGGATTTTTTAAACACTAAGAACAATGGCAAAACAAGGCATTTTAGATATTGAGAAACTGAATCGTTATGCGAAGGATTACGATAACGTGTTGCGTACCCTTCCCTATTTCACGTTTCAGGAGTTCGCCGCGGCCATGAAGCTCAACGTGATCGAGATCGAGAATGAGGACGTGATCGTGAACGCTCGCCGCAAAGCCGGACACACCGGCCCATATAAAGCCGGGGCCGAGATTAAGTATCCCGATGAGATCGGTAAATTGGTAGAGATGTCCATCAAACCGGAACTTACCGTTTCTCGTTTGAAGGATAACATCTTAAATTATACGGAGAAACGTATTCTCTCCAACGCCGGGGAGAAGGTGGACCATACGGTAAAGAAACACCCCATGGAGAAATTCGTGGTGGATAATCACATCATCAGCCATTCGGAGGATATCACTTTCTCCGCTTTCTTCGCCGAGAGAAACGACAATGTGTATAGCCCGATGAGTTCTTTCACCGGATTTTTCCCTTGGATCGATCATTTCAAGACAACGAAGGATATCACCATGGCGAATCGTAACCTAGTACGTACCGGTACGTTTGGCGGTGGTGACGGTGTAGATGATTACGATCGTCTGGTCAACTTCTTACGTGCGGCACATCCTTTCTTACGCCGTAAAGCGATCCTGTATTATGCCAACGAGATCGAGTTGATCTGTAAGGAGGCTTACCGGCAAAAGACAAAAGCGTTCGCCCGCCCATCCACCGAGGAGTTTTGGAAGGCGGTCAAGGACGACGCCAAGTTCCCGGGACTGGAACCTGTCACCCATGAGGCATATGGAACAGGGCAGGCCTTGATCTTAATCCGTCCCGGAATGCTGGATTTTGGCGTGAATACGAAGAAGGCGACCCGGTTCGTCCAGATCCGCGATATCTTCGAGGACCCGAACGAGGTTCAGTTCTGGCTACAAGCCGGGTACGGTACCCGCTTTCAGGATATCCATCCGAAGGTATTCCAGATTAACGAGTTCACCAATGAGGGCGTTGATTTAGCGGGCGACTACGTAACCGGTGCCGCCCTGACCGTCACGATCGAGAGCGACGAGGCCATAGAAGCCGGTGCCGCTTGGAAGGTGGGCGAGAACGGCGAGTGGATGAGAAGCGGAGCTACCCTTTTAGGCATACCCAAAGGTGAGCAAACCGTATCCTTCAAGGATATCGCCGGTTATACCAAGCCGGCAGACGTGAAAGTCACGGTAGCCGATGGAGAGGACTTCACCGCTTCCGGTACTTATACCAAATCGTAAAACCAGTAAATAAATAAAACGATGAAAGATTTCAGAAAAGTTTTGTCCGTATTGTTTCTGCTAGCGGTGCTATCCGTCCTCTTCATGGGGGCGGACGTTCCGGCGGATTATGTGATGTGCGCCTCGTTTGGCCCTGTTTTATGGCCAGCCGGAGCGGACAATATGGGGGGTTATAAAGGTCGTATCGCCTTTATTCCGGAAACCTCAGTCTCTGTCGTCCCCACGCTCCCCAAAGAGGCCAAGGCCACAGCCGATTTCGTGACGGCGACAGGAGCTTTTACCTTTTTAGAGTCGGGAGGTAAACCGACACCTATTTACGCGACACGGGCAACCGTAGGATACAAAGCGGAGTCTCAAGGCGAGACAGATTGTAAAAGTTACAAGATCAGCGGCGAGTTCTTCCACCCCGGCAAGAAAGTGGAAGCCGCCGCTTTCGCCCGGCAGATCTGCAATACGCCCGGCTATTTGATCATCGAGGACAACGAGAGCCAGCAGCTTATCGGACAGCCCGGCTATCCTTGTACGGTTACCGCCTCTTTCGACGGCGGCAAGGCGGCGGCCGACAAAAGAGGTTGGTCCTTCACTTTCGAGGCCGATAGCCCCGCCCCTATGATTATCATGGGAACACCTATCGATATAGACGCATTATTCACCGGGGTAGCTCCTACTCCACCGGAAGGAGGTTCTTAAATGATAACATTACAAAACTGGTTAGCGGACCGTAAGCGTAAATACGCGGACGGTCTAGCGCTTTTTCAAGCTCTAGCTCCGGAGGAGATGAGAAAGAAGTATATCGCTTTCTTTAGCGAGGTAAAGGAGGTTCCGCAGTTCGATTCCCATTTCACCGTATTGGTGAATAAGTTGACAACCGTAGCGCGCCTATCGTCGGCCCAACCTCAGATAACAATCTCCGAACGGGGTTCGATACTCTTGAAAACAGCGGTTGCGGCAACAAAGGCAATCGAGAAAACAGCGGATCAGCTAAAAGGCGATAAAGTCTTAAAAGAAATCCTCGTGAAAGAATCCGAGCTATTCAAGCTACAAGACAAGATCACCGAGCTGGAGGAAGACAATGACGATAAATCCGGAGAGATCGATCAATTGCAAGCCGAGCTGGAGGAAGCGCAGGAAGAGTTGCAAGAACTGCAAGATCAATTCGCCCTGTTACGGCCCGGAGCGAAGATCGCCACGTACTCCTCCCTTCCGGATAACATCCGTACGATCTTCGACGAGGTCCGCCAGATCACCCCCTTGTACGCCGCCTTATTCACGGAGATGCAGAACGAGGCCCTTACTCCGGAGCAACGCAAGCCGATCGCCGATCAGGTGCATAAGCTTTGGAGCCGCCGTGCCAAGCTATGGGACCAGATCGACGCTTGGGCCGAGGGTAAGCAGATCCAGTTAAAAACCGAGGTTCAAAAAACCGAGGAGCTCCCGGCCGATCAATTGCTGAAAGGTATGCAGATCGCCAACCGGATCGAACGACTGAGGGAGAATATCCGGCGCACAGAAACCTCTATCGCCCAACATGAGAAAAACGGAAAGCTTAACCTCCGGCAAAAAGCAGAACAACGCTTGGCCGATTACAAACGTGAGCTGGCGGAACTGGAAGGCATGAAGTAATGAGTATAAAAGCTTTCGAAAAGATCATGCCCGGAATTAATCCCGGAGTGATTGGCTTTCAACACAAAGGAGAATGGGCAATCCACGAGGCATTGACTGTTCTCCTTTCTCGTACAGGGCCAGCAAATGTAATGATGGAAACATTCAATATATCGGAAGATGCGCTTCGACCTATGTTTTTCGAGATAGAGAAAGGTAACATAACCAATCTCAAATTGATCTTAGATATGAATGTAAAAAGGCATAAATTGGAAATGCTTTTATTTGCGGCAAGTATTACTACAAATATCCGAATAGCATCTTGCCACGCAAAAGTTTTGCTTATCCACAATGATCGTTTCAAAGTAGGAATCATCGGCAGCGCAAACGCAAATCAGCCAATTAGGTACGAAGCTGGATTCATATTTTCAGAACCACGGTTGTTTGACTTCTTTGAAACTAAGTTTACTCAAGTGTTTAACGAAGACTCTATACCTTTTGAATGGAACTCACCATAGAGCAAATAAAGGATATTGAAGAAATGTCAGCGGCATTATTACCGCCTTCTGAAATAGCTATACTGATCGATATTCCTTCCGATCAGCATAATTTATTTTGTGAAGTTTGTAAAACACATAAGTCATCTCCCATATATGCGGCATATCAAAAAGGGAAACTTCGCACCAAATATGAGCTTCGCAAAACAGTTGTCAAATTGGCTAAAGCAGGATCACCTGCAGCCGAGCCACTTGCCGATAAATATATATTAGAACAAATAGCCAAAGAATGAGTAAAGAATTTACGACATATGATAAAATAGCCACGGTACTTTTTAAAGGCCATGAAGAAGCGGCTAATCTTCTTTCTAACCGAGAACTTGCACAAAAAGACCGATGGATGTTATGTGTATCGAAGTTATTGGAAGATCCGATGACTGCCGATAAAGAAATAGTATCTTTCCTGACAGGCGGTTGTGGCGGAAATTGTGAGCCTGTCTCAACAGCGACAGCTTATCGGGATCTGGCCTCTATCCGGAGGCTCGTAGGAAATGTACAGTTAGCCGGCAAGAACTGGTATCGTTACATGGTGATCGAGGCCGCCAAGGAAGGTATCCGCATCGCCCGGGAAGCCAAAGACCCCAAAGGTATCGCCGCCAATGCGGACAAGATCGGTAAATACACCCGCTCCGATAAAGAAGACGATGACATTGATCGAAGCGCTTGGGAACCACCCTGCTTTGAGCCATCCGATGATGTCACGTTAATGGGAGATGATTTCAAGCCTATCCCTAATCTTGAAGAAGAAAGGAAATCATTCCGGGCATTGTTCAAGCAAGATCATGATATCGTAGATATTGAACCCATTACAGACGACTATGGCACTGATGACTGAACCTTTCACCCGTAAAGCGAAAGAGGCGCAACGCAAGTTTTTCAATAAGATGCAACGCATGGGAATGGCGATCGCCGCCCACGACGAGTATTGGGTGTGTAGCCGTGGTACCGGTAAATCCGAGGGTTTGGACGCACGCTTCATCATCCGGAATGTTTGGTCCATGCCGGGTTCTACCGGGGCTTTAATCTCTCCATCCTATGCCAAGGCTTGGGGTAATACGCTACCGGCGATTATCCACGCTCTCGCCGAATGGGGCTATATCGAGGGCATTCATTTCTTTGTTGGCCGCAAGGCACCCCTGTCCGCCAACTTCGGAAAGCCCAAGCGCCCGCCGCTTCAGACCGCATGGGGCAATTGCATTCATTTCTGGAATGGCACCGTATTGGTCGTACTCTCCTTCAGTCAAGGGATGTCAGCGAACTCCATGTCCTTAGATTGGGTAATCGGTCCGGAGGCGAAATTCCTAGACTACGATAAGATAAAATCCGAGGTTGATCCCGCCAATCGGGGAAATTTGCAAGATTTCAACCAATGCCCTTGGCATCATTCCGTTCTCTATTCCACGGATATGCCAACCTTAAAAGCCGGACGTTGGATATTGGATAAGATCAACGACATGAATCCGGTTCATATCAACTTGATCCGGAACCTATACCGGGAAATGAAATTAACCGAGCGCCTTCCGGAACAAACATCATACACCCAACGCAAATACAAAGAATTACGCCATGACTTAATGTTGGCCCGTAAGTATCAAGCACCTGTCAAACCTATGCGTGGCAAGACCCGGGAGTACACGGTATATTACGGAGAGTATGATATTTTCGATAACATGGAAGTCGTAGGCAAGGATTACATTTGGCAAATGTACCGCAACGTTCCCTCCCTTATATGGCGTACCGCATTCATGAACGAACGCCTGTTCCGTGTCGCTAATGGCTTCTATTCGGCCTTGAACGATTACCATTTCTATACCCCCGGCGATACTCGCTACATGGGTAGCATGGGAGCGGACTGGAACCGGCTGCAACTGGCCGGATGCCTAGCCGATGGGGATCTGGATATGGACGCTCCATTGCTAATCGGTTTCGATAGTAACTCCGCAATCAATACCGCATGTATCGGACAGGTACAAGGCCATCAATTACGTACCCTAAAGAGCTTCTTTGTCAAGACCCCCGATAAGCTGGATGAATTGGCTCGTCAGGTTTGCGAATACTACAAATACAAGCTCAAACGTGATATCATCTTCTTTTATGACCAGACCTTCACGTGGACTACCGGCAATAACTCCGAGTCCTATCAAGATACCATCATCCGGATCTTCAAGGAATATGGTTGGGATATCACCGATATCTATATCGGACAGGTAAGCCGCCACGACTGGAGGCACGAGCAAATAGACCGGGCCTTAAAGCATGATCCGACGCTCCTTTATCCTGTTTTCAATAAATACAACAACGAGTTCCTCAAACTCGCCATGGAACAAACAGCGGTGAAAGTAGGCAAGAACGGATTCGAGAAAGACAAATCGCCGGAAGCTACAGAAGACAGCCCCGATAACCCGGATGAGTACAAGACACACATTACCGACGCATGGGACACATTGTTTGTCGGCGCGAATTTCTTTATGCCTGAACTCGCGTACGCAGAATCCGGAATCATCTTCCTTCATTAAAAATCTGTAGACGCATTTCATGCGTGATCTGTCTGAGGGAGGCAGCAGATAAGGTGAAAAATTGAACTTGCGCCCGCATTTTTTTTGTAGGGCGCTGCGGGGTACTTTCGTACAGATTGAGAAAACTACGTTTTCCCAAAGCCCCATTCCTTCTAAAAGTCAAATTATTGACTTTTCCAATATGAGAAAACAATGCGTATTTTATTTATTTAACAATTAAACGCCTTTACTCAAGAAAATGAAGATATATAAGATGATTACAGGCCATTTCTCCCTTTTTTTATATCAAATTATTCAAAAAAAGTTTTTTGATCTTATTGATACCCTTAGACATTCAAAAACCGTGATTCCCACAACAGCTACATATTTGACACTACTATACAAATATCAATCTATTGCACAGGTTATCAAGTTTTTGTATCTTTATAATGTAATCAAAGGGATAAAAGTTGTTACAGCAACTTCCCATATTATTCACTATTTAAAGTATTATAATTATGGCAACAACAGCGAAAAGCGCAGTTAGCGCACAGTCCACAAACGTTCAAGGTAACGCAGTATTAACATTATCAAAGGTAGACGAAAGTAAACCTAGTCCAGAAAAAGAGAAGCAAGCTTCTTTATTATTACCTTCCGAGAATCCAGTTAATAACGAAAAAAAGGAAATTACAATTTCGTCTATTATGGAAAAAGCGGAAAAACTGCATTTACTAAAAAAGAAGTATGAGGAACTAAACGAAAAGCGAAAAAGCCTAGACCTTTTTGAGATCTCTCATGACCGGGATAACTCCCAAATGCAATTAGTGGATATAAAAGGTCTAACATTTGAAAGCTCAAACCCTAAATGTATAAAAAAGGTAATTGAGATCTGGAAAGAAGAATTTACAACAGCAATAGAAGAAGCTGAAAAACAAATGCGCTCACTCATCAGCGCATAACTTAAACAAAAACCCCTCGGATTGTTACAGCAACCCGAGGGGGAAAAGTAATCTTTTATTCACTTATTTAAAGTCCGACAAAGTTATGAAAACAAAATCTAATAAACAAATAGACATCCGTAGAGCCGCCCTAATCGAATTATCCATAAAAGCACGTGCTTATAGGGAAGAACAATTGAATAATGCAAATACTGAACAACAATTATTATATTGGTCTGCAATTCGCATAAATGATATTATCGCAGATTGGTATAGAAAAGAAAGCGGAGCAACAGTTTTTAAAACCTTTGCACAATGGAAAACTGATGGTTTCAATATAAAAAAAGGCTCAAAGGCATTTATCCTTTGGTCTAGAAAGCATACTGCAACTAAAGGCGAAGAAACTACCTCTGATAACACAGGAGCCTCTGAAAACAAGGGAATATCTTATGAATTTTTCCCTATATCTTATCTTTTTTCCGATTTGCAAGTTGAAAAAACACAGGAGGGAGGGAATCATGCTAACTAAACTATTAAAAGTTTGTGGTTTACCCTCACAAAAGAAATATACCGCAGGTATTAATTTAAAAGGAGAGTATCTAAAAGAATATGGTTTTAACATAGGTGACTATGTACAAGTAGAGATAACCTACAATAGAATAGTTATTACCAAAAATAATGATAGCAACATAGTATCTCTATTCAGTAAAAGGAACGATATGCTTGATAAATTGATTGATACGTTTGATTTAACCATTCCTAAACATGGATAAATTCGCCAACTACATAGATTACCTCTCCGTCCGACATGGGCGGAGTAAGGTTTTTAACGATTTTCTAACCATTGTGGTTTGCTGCCTCTCCATGGGGAAGCAAGAAGAATTATATTTCAAGACAATCAAGCCATACACCCGTGAAGAACTCGAAACCATTGCGCAAGCGTTTGCAGCTCTAGTAATCGAGATGGATAACAAGGGAGAAGGACTAAAAGACATTTTAGGAGAATATTTTGAAGAATATTTTCACAATGAAAAACTTGGACAGTTCTTCACACCTCCGGATATTTGTAGGTTAATAGCAGAGATCAACCCGACGAATCGTAATGATGTATATGATCCTTGTTGTGGAAGTGGTCGTTTATTTTTGGCGACTGCCGGAATAAATAGGACTGTAATATTTTACGGTGCAGATTTATCAGAAACTTGTTGCAAAATGACCCTTATTAATATGTGCCTTAATGGATTAAAAAGTCGTATTTCATGGATGGATAGTTTAACTAATGAAATTTTCAAAGAGTGGGTAGTGACATTTACAGATTATCCACGTATTCCTTATATCCTTGAACTTGAACAAGACAAACAAGAACCTGAACATATTAGCAATATAGAACAAAAAGATATAAAGCCATTAATATTTAGGCGATTCATTGCCTAATAAAGATTTTACATGTCGGATTGGCCTTGCTTACCCGAGAGGGGGAGGCTTGGCTTTTTTTAAGTGCACGCCGCCTTTGGCGGCGATTCTCCCGTTTCGCTTTGGCTCCACTGGCGAAAGGACTCTGTCCTTTATTTCAAAAAATAGAACACACATCTTTGTGAAAAATGTTTGGAGATGATATCACAGGTATTTAGCCCGATCGTAGAGAGGATCTTGATTAAGCTCCAGATGGTATTGAACCATTCTTGGGGCTGGATAATAAGCGGAATGATATTCTTATTGAATTTTATCTCGCCCGTGAAATACGCTTTCGCCGCTATGGGCGTGGCTATTACGGCCGACTTGCTATTCGGGATGTTCTCGGCAAAGAAGCAAGGTAAATTCTTCCTATCACAAAGCGGAAGAGATACCCCCGCCAAGGTGATCGTCTATTTCGGTTTCATGCTCGTGGTATTCGTTACGGAACGGATATTCACTCAAGATAACGCCATAATCACCAAGGCCGGATGTACCCTAGCCTGTGTGTGCGAGCTGTGGAGCATGCTGGGTAGCGCATTGATTATCTGGCCGAACATGATGTTTCCAAAGCTGCTTAAACTACAGCTCAAAGGAGAGATCGAGTCTAAGCTAGGAAAGAATATTAGTAACCAATTAGATAAGGAGGATTGTAAAAATGACAACGACACCAAGGGGAATCCGAAACAACAACCCCGGTAATATCCGGAACTCGGAGCGGAACGACTGGGCCGGAGAAGTATCGAAAACCGATAAAAAGGACAACGCTTTCGAGGAATTCGAGGATATACCGCATGGGGTACGGGCCATGATGAAGCTCTTGCTAAAATACCAGCGATCGTATAACCTACGTTCCATAAAGGAACTGATAGAACGATGGGCACCCCGCGATGAGAATGACACGGCGGCTTACGTACGATGGGTATGCCGGGAGATGCAGATGCCGGACTGTTGCCGGCTAGACCTGTCGGACAAGGGAACGATGTGCGCCCTAGTGGATGCCATGTGCTACATGGAGAACGGCGAGCGTATCCCTATGGAAGACATCGAGGCCGGCTGGGAACTGATGTGAGAGTGGTATTGTTTATGCGAACTCCCTTTTGGATAGCGAATCATGGAATATGGACTTTATAAGAGATTGTGTGTCTTGGCCGGAATGGTGGCTCTTTGCGCTAGCTGCTCCGTGCGTCGTAGCGCTTCTGATCATAGCCATTACAGAGATCAAGAGCGACAGGTATTGGAGAGCTTGGATACCTCTATGGATGTACGGCTTGCCAGTTCCAACACCGTGCGAGATCGGTGGAGAAACATCCGGATCATACGAAGGGAATTCGACCTTGAGCGGCAGCCGGACGAAAACGGCCGATACCCGGTCAAGGCGGAAACGACACTCGAAGGCGAGGAACATGAGAACGAGCGAAAAGAAGAAGCGGAAAGCCAAAAGAAAGAGGAGAACGAGAGCGTTTTCGCCCGGTCGGAAGCCAGCCATGAGGAAGAGCGGTCCGGAGATACCGAGCTCAACTCCGATGTTGGCAAGAACGCCCTCGGGTGGTGGGCGCTCGGCGTAACGATGGTTCTGGCCTTGGTAATCTTTTTAAGATGGAGATATGGAAAAAAGGATAAAACAAAGTGATGTCTGGGCTGTCATGCAGCAAAAGGATGACCGGGGACGATACAAGATGTTCTCGTTCTCGTACGTGCGGTTGAATGAAAGCCGGGAGGGAAATGGCTCTCCCGGCTCGATCGAGGATTATGAGGTAGCCTACTTCAGCTCGATCCACGCCAAGGGAAGCACGGTAAACATCCGGATTCGGGGCGAACGGTTCCCACGGAAGTTCATCCGTTGCATGATCATCCGGATTAACGGTAAAAAAATATACGCATAATGGGACGCAAGAACGTATTTCTAATGGGTGACACCGCTTTCCTCCCCGGAGCGAAAGCGGCGGTGGTCATGACCGAGGACGTAGGTTTTCTGGAGGATAAAAAATTCACGGCCACGGTCATTACCCCGGCCAAAGGATCTTCCGTCAAGAAAGAGGTCAGGTTTGTCCCGTTCGGTCACCAAGACAAGTTGCCCGTAAGGATCATGAAAAAGATCGCCGACAACACGATCGTAGGCAGCAATATCGAGTTCAAGGCGAACATGGCCTACGGCGATGGGTTGATGGTCTGCCGGAGGGTGAAGAATCCGGAGACCCAAAAGATCGAGCTGGAGGAACTTACCCCGGAAGAGGCTCCGGAGATATTCCAGTTCATATCGGATAGCAACTACTTACGGGTAATGTCCGAGCTGGCCAACGATCTGGTCGTATTCTCCGACTCTTTCGTCTATCTGGCTTTTGGCAAACGGAAGGCCGGAGAGAAACCGAAGGTAGTCCAGATCTGGCACCGGGAGATGTGCTTTTCCCGGATCAGCGAGCAAGACGAGAAGACGAAACGCATCGAGTATCATGGTTATTCCTCGCAATGGGGAGAGGAATCATTTCCGGACGACGTGATCGTAACGAGATTGCTAGACCGCCGAAGCCCGCTTTACGATCTCAAGGTCCGTACCGGGCTCGTACCCGATCCGGAGACCGGAGAGAAAAAGGACGAGGAAGAGAATGGCTATACGTTAAGCCTCAATATGCCGGTACCGGGGCGTTTTTATTACAACCGCCCTTATTGGTGGTCCATCTTCCTCGATTGGTACGAGTTCAGTTGCGCCATCCCGAAATTCAAGAAGGCGTTGCTGAAAAACCAGATGGTCTTGAAATATCACGTCTCCATCAACATGAAATTTTGGGACAAGCTTTACGATTCGGAAAGTATCCCCAAGGATGACAAGAAGAAACGGAACGAGCGCAAGAACGCTTTCCTACAACAACTGAACGACTTCCTTTCCGGAGAGGAGAACGCCGGCAAGAGCTTCGTATCCCATTTCCGGTATGATCAGATCAATAAATACGAGGAGAACGATATCATCATCAAGCCCTTGGAATCATTTATCAAGGGCGGTGAGTATATCGAGGACTCGGAGGAGGCGACAAACGTGATCTGTAACACGATGGGCGTACATCCGTCCTTGAAAGGAGCGTCGCCCGGGAAATCGAAGAACATCAACGGTACCGAGGCCCGGGAGTTATTCATTATCGCCCAAGTACTGTTCAAGCCGCTCCGGGACATGATGGTTCTCCCGCTATACCTAGCCCGGGAGATCAACGGATGGGGAAAAGACATCGAGTTCGTGATACCCAATATCATGCTAACGACACTCGATAAGAACACGGGATCGGAAAAGAGTATCGGTAACGAAAAAGTATAATCATGACACAGCCATTCCTACAAACGATAGATGATTTGAGGCATACCGTCAAGGTAAACGCCTCATTTAAGTTCGAGCTATTGGAGCCTTATCTTCAAGACGCTTTCGATCGATATATCGTCCCCTACCTCGGGGAAGCCTTGGTCGATCGGCTGTATCGAGAGCCGTTAACGGAAGATATCCTTACGATCAAGATACTTGCCAGCCGGACACTGGGACCATTGGCCGTGGCGCTAGCCAGTCCGGAGCTAGGGGTCTTGATCGGTGACAGCGGGCATACGGTAAGCCGGAACGATAAGTTCACCGTAGCCAGCGATCAAAAGATCGCCCGATCGGAAGAGAGCATGCAGGAACGGGGATGGAATAACTTGGATAAGCTACTGGAGCATCTCGGAAGCCACGAGAACGACTATCCGGAATGGAAAGAAAGCCGCTATTACAAGAACCAAGCCAACGGCCACTACCTTAATTCCGCCCGGGAGTTTCAGGATTACGGTAAGGTGAATATCGATTATTCCCGGTTGACCTTCGAAAAGTTCCGTCCCCTACTCGATACACTGGAGATGAAGCTATGCCGCTGGATCGGGACCACTCTTGACAAGAGCTTAAAAGACACCTTAAGAACCGGTGTAGATGATCCGCTCCGGATCAAGCTGATTGATTATATCCGGGTATGGCTCGCCATGTACGTAGCCAAGCTCCATACCAGCCAAACCACCCGGGTACAACGTACGGCGGCCGGCCAGCTGGAGTTTAAACCCGTGATCTATCCGCTGTATTCCGATCCCACGGACAACGGTAATTTCTACGCCGAGCAGGTAACGTCATTAGAAGCGGTAATCGAGGATTACATGAAAGTTTACGCCCCGGAACTAGGCCTCCCCACTCCTATCAAGAACGACTTTAATTCCAAGGACAAACATATTTTCGTATTATGAGAAAAATAACGATCAAAGATATCGATTACCTCGTGCCCGGCACATGGGATGAGATGACAACGGAACAGCTTTGCTTTCTCGCCAATATTTTGAACTCGAAAAGTACGGCCCAAGAAGCCAAGGTCAAGATGCTATTGTTTTGCCTGTCCGCGAGAATCCGGCGATATCAGAAAGCCAATGGAAGCGGTTACGCCGTTTCCCTTCCCAAAGATCGTATATGGATCACGGCCGAGCAACTGGCGGCGTTGAGCACCATCTTTGATTTCTTATTCCAAGAGACAGAAAAAGGGATCGAGCTGGATATCCGCTTAACCCGTAACCCATTCCCCGTCTACAAAGGCAAAGATATCGAGTTATACGGCCCGGAAGACGGCCTGACCAATATCAGCTACGGACAGTTCATCATGCTGCAGACTTGGCAACAGCGGATGAGACAGGATTTCTTCGAGGCATTGGATAGCTTCCTATCCATAATCTGGAAAGACGGCTCATTCACCATACGTGAGGACGGTGATCCGGCTTGGTTCCGGAATGTAGAGCCGATCGTAAAGACAGTCATGTTCTGGTACTACCTAGGTAGCATGAATTTCATACAAGCAAAGTTCTCCCGGGTATTCTCCTCCGGAGGGAATGAAGCCCCTTTGGATATATTCGATACGCAACAACGCATCGTGGATGAGATGGCCAGCGGAGACGTGACCAAGAAAGAACAGGTAAAACAATCCCTTTTATACGACGCTCTCTATACCCTAGAAGTAGCGATCGAAAAAGAGGAGAAAAAGAAACAAGATATGTAGTAATAGGTGTTTTTCATGGTATTAGATTTTTAGATTAGTAATGGACAGCCGCTTTGCCTGTGAAGGTGGAGCGGTTTTGTTATTATCTCCAATCCAGATACTATGATAATAAAAATATTACCAAACGTTTGTCATTGATAATATATTTATTATCTTTGTGATGTCATTAAGACAAGAGCTCTATGCATAGTGACGATGGGCTAAAAGCCCGGATAGAAGAGGCAGAAAAAGATCTCCTTTTTTATCTCCGCAAGTATCATGAACTGACTTCGAGAAGCAAATTCATGAAAGCGGTGGTTGATAAAGAGATCAAGAGACTTGAGAAAGAACTTAAGGAACTTGGAAAGTATTATTGACCAGAAAGGTTCTCCCCCTCCAGGCCAGAGGGGGAGTTTCCCTTTCATGTGTAACTCAAAAAACAGAATAAGATGGATAAAGTAAAGCGTTTTTTTGAACTAAAGGAACTTTGGAAAAAGTCCCCGGAGAATGACCGCCCTACCATAGACCGACAAATTACCGATCTGTTGGATAGCATGGATGAAAAGGAAACCGAACTGCTTACCGCAGGTGTGCAAAATGACTTTGAAAACATCCATAAAGAGATCGCGGACATCAAGGAGCAGCTAACTATTCGTGAGCGACTGAGTCCCGTTTTACCATACCTGTCCGTCTCTAATCTAGCCAAAGATTATTTCGGGAAATCATCCTCTTGGTTCTACCAACGATTAAACGGGAATAGCGTGCACGGTAAAATTTGCAAATTCACACAGGAGGAACTGGCTATTTTGGATATGGCGCTGAAAGACATCAGCCGCCGGATTACTAAATTGAACTTGGTATGATACTTACGAAAATCGGATATGTCGGACAAGTATAAAAACAGTGATAAAAAGTCGAATAACTTAAATTTTATGAATATGTCTGTGAGTAATAGATCTGTCATACATTATACATCTGAATATAAGACTTTGTGCTCAATCTTAAAAGATAGAGCATTCTTGCCTTCATTTTGTAATGAAACAATAAAAATAGATAACAATAACATTCAACGTTTTGCTGTGGCTCAAGTATCATTTTGTGATATTCCTTTTTCACAAATAAAACAGCACGTTGACTCATATGGTTCTTATGCTATAGGACTATCTAAAAATTGGGCTAACCTAAAACATTTAAATCCTGTACAATATGTAGGAATGGATACGCCTGTCACTACTGCTTTAAAATTTATGACAGATTATTTATTTATGCAAAATGATAATACAAAATTCGATTTCTCATCAACTTACATATTAGAAAGCCTAAAAAAACAATTATCTTTCATGAAACATCATACAGATGATCTTTATAGAGAAAAAGAAACTATACAGAATTATGTATTTTATAATGAAAGAGAATGGAGATACGTACCTGATAATTTTGAAGAATATATAAAATTTATCAAACCACAATGGGATATAAATCAATTTAGACAATATAAAAATGAATGGAATAAAGAATTGAGAAATAAAAACATCAATTTAGAATTCGATTTTAAAGATATTACATACATAATATTGAAAAATAATATTGAATGCCGCAACTTCTTTCTATTCTGTCAAGAAGAATTTTCTCATGATGAACTTCTTGAACTTGTAACTAAAATCGTAACAATCGAAAGCATACAGAACGACTTTTAAATTTCATCAAATAAGAATCACTCGTATTGTCATCTCAAAAACATTCTCTACCTTTAATTGATCAGAAGTAGAAAGAGACAGGAGGCATACGATTATTTTCAGAAAAGATATACCAATCGGTAAAGAAGCCTACAAAGTACGGGAATTCCCCCTTTCGGAAATGTAGGCTTTATTATTTATAGAAAAATAAAATAATCAAGTTCACTAATTTAACTCTAAGATAAAAAACAAAGATGATTTCCATTGTCATACCAAAAAAAATATCAAACTTGCGATCCAAATAATCAATACAAAATTAAACATGAAACATCTAATCTGTATCCTATTTGCTACACTACTTAGCATAAACGTTTTTGCACAAGATTTCGAAATAGTAAGAAATCCTATGCCGCAAGAAGAATTTAAAGAGTTCATCTATCAAAAATATTCCAATTTTGAGAAACGGAAGCTAGAAGACAAGAAGTTACCCAAATTAAAAAAGGAAGATATGATTGAAATATTGTCTTCAGTACCTTTTAATGATGATGGAAGTTTTACTATTTCTTACGTCAGACAAGTTGAAGGGCTTGGTAAAGGAACACTATACGACAATATCTATCAATCATTGGTTGATGTTTTCGTTAGTGCTAAAAATATTTTGCAAATGCAAGATAAAGAAACAGGTATCCTTGTTTGCAAAGGTATGACTGAAGGTTATTTAATTTTCAGTATGGGGTTAATGGGTAAATATGTAGGAAGTGTACCGATACATTTTACATTGAAAATCCAAGTACGAGATAATAGGTACAAAATAGATTTATATGATATTTATGTAGAGAAAGGAGATTTAAATGAAGCCGAAGCCCCTATAGAAACTTACTTGACTAGGGATTTTTATTTAACATCGTTTGTTTCCGATGGACTAGGACTTACTAAAAGTAAACGAACAGATGCCCATTACATAAATGTAAGAACACAAGTCCTACTAGAACAGCTATATAGGCTATATCAGATTGAAAATAACATATTCAATGGAGTGTCTCAGCTAAAAACAGAGGAGGAAGATTGGTAGATTTCTTTTAATTATCATTGCCATCTCAAAAACTTTTACCATATTTGCATCAGCTAAAGTCACGAACGTTTGTCGTTCTCGTTGAGCATCGGTTATTGCTCGGACATATTTTTGATAGTCAGGGCTTTTTTTATGCCTTACTTTGTTGTATAAAAATATTGGCGGTTGCCTTTCCTACAATTTTCGTACCTTCGGGAACGTAACGTTGTGACTTTAGCGAGTGGAAATGGCAGCCGCTTTTTTTCTGCCCATACGCTAAAGTCACAACGTTATGAAAACAAATTCATTAACCGTATCATCTTCCCGAAGCCGGGAACATGATCTCTTTTCTTGGACAACCGTCCAGAAGTTCTACAACCTGTTGCCTCTTGGTATCACCCCCTGTAAATCCATTTACGAGACTAAAATGTACACGGTAGCTTTATTGGCTATGCTGTCTCCAGTGTTCTTACCGCTGATTGGAGTGGCTTGGTTCATTTATTGCTCAGCAAAGAAAGGAGGTAAGTCATGAAAACAGTAGAAGTGGAAGGCATAAAACTCACGCCGGATATGATTGGATTCATCAAGACGTTCCAAGAGAATCCCGAATATATGAGGACACAGCTGGAGGCCATCGACGAAGCCATCAGTCTCATCGCTTGTAGCGACAATCCTTCAGGAAAGGAAAGAAAGGCCCTAAATACGATATCAGACCTCTGTTTCCTAAAACAAAGCTTGCATCTATTCGACGGAAAGGAGGTCCAATCATGAAACTACAAGAAGCGATCCACCTACTCGACATCGTTACCGATGTAAACGGACAATATAGTAAAGAAGAACGAATGCGTGCCGCCATGAGATTGGAGGAGCTGTTACGTTTGTTACTCCCAGAGGAATGATTATATTTGCGATATGTTGACGTTCGTTATCATATTAGGTTTTGTCATGCTGATCGGGGCCTCGATTAATGAGGCTAAGCGCAGTGGAAATACAACGGCAAAGGTTATAGCTACTGTACTGATCTTCTTTTTCCTTTTCTTTTTACTATCCTTAGTTTAAAGATATGTCCTTTAAAAGCTCCCTTCGGGGGGCTTTTTTTGTGTCTATAAATTGGATGTTATGGACATATACAATCACTTTGAGTATTCGGAATGGATCGCTAGGCATCTAGCCGCTATCGGTCATACGGACGGGGAATGTCATTTCCTCCGTAGTGACGAGGTAGAGGAAATCTCCGATCTGGAAGAACGTATCTCCTCTATCCGGGATCATGTATTAGTCGCCATCGACGGGCTTAACTCGGATTTTTCTTGGCTTAGCAATGACAACCTCGTAAATATCCCACAATATTTTATCGCCCTATTAAAGCAATGCGAGGCCGGGGATATCGACGGGATTCACTTTGCGAAAGCGGAATGCAAGGACCTTCTCATGCAGATCGTCTGCAGGATGATGCTCGACTGGAACGAGGAATGTAACGGGCTTCAGTTCCTAGAGCTAAACAGCATGACCTTTCGTGGCATAGGTCCCATGGGAGATAATTTCTATGGGGTGATGTTAGGCTTCAACCTAAGAAAGCCTATCCCCTTCTCTATCGACAAATCAATGTGGGTATGATATGGGAGTCATGAAAAGATTGAGCGAGCAGATGCGCACGCCTAAACGCAGGAACTCCCTAATCGGAGCGAGGGAAGGATTACCCTTCGAGATCTCGCTAGAGTCAACCAGCCGGATCGCCCGGTATGAACGTAGGCTGGATAAGGAGAAATTGAGACAATTTAATTCTGAGGTAAAGGAATGGATGGGTTACATGATCCAAGACTTGAAAGGGAATATCGCCTTGCTTGTCCAAAAAGATGAGTTCCTATCGGACTCCCTAGAACCCAGAATTTACAAAAGTAAAGGAGAGACCGAACGAGTGGGATTCAGTTTCGCCCGTGAAGGTATCTATATCCATAAGGGAGCCGGACGGGGCCAAGGTGGTTTCCGGGGCGGCTCTAAATGGACGGACAAATACGGGAAACTGAAAAAGACCAACCCGGATTCTTTCTACCTGATGGGAACCGGCAACCGCCAACCGATCCGTTGGTTCGATCCCATCATCGAAAAGAATCTTCCCAAACTGGCAGACATCGTAGCGGACTACGCTGCCGATATGCAAATCGACGCATCACGAATTTTCATAGATAAAGATTAGGATATGGCAGGAGATTTAAACAGGAGCATCAAGATATACTTGGATAACTCCGACGCAATGACTAGCGCATCGGAGTTAGAGACGAAAATCGGGGAACTGGAGAAAAAGCTACTTGATCTCCGGACGGCCGGAGAAGGTAACAGCAAGGCGGCTAAGAAAATAGAACGTGAGTTGACCGCCCAAACCCAGAAGATGCAAAAGTATAAGCAAGAGGTCGCTGATACGGAAAGAGTATTGAAGAACCTAAGTGGAGCTACTTATAATGACTTAATAAAGACAAAGAATAAAATTTCAACGGAGCTGAAAAAAGTAACTCGTGGTACCGCTGAATATAACACTAAACTAGAAATGCTGAAACGCATCTCCAAAGAAACCGCACTAGCCCAACAAGAGATGCGTGTAGAGATCGGTTGCCAAGCCTCGGTCTGGGGACGTGCCACAGATTTCGTAAATAAATATATGGGAATCATTGGTACCGCAGTGGCAGCCATTACGGGTATTACTCTTACTTTCAACAAATTCCGTGAAGCCCGCAATAAACTGGAAGAAAGCAAGGCCGATGTAAAAGCTCTTACAGGCCTAGATGATGAAAGTATAGAGTGGCTTACAGATCAAGCAAAACGTCTTTCCACTACAGTTACCGAAGAAGGTATCCGCATACGCCAATCCGCTGATGAGATACTGGAAGCTTATAAATTAGTAGGTTCCGCTAAACCCGAATTGCTAGCAAATAAAGAGGCTTTAGCAGAAGTGACGGAGCAAACGCTCATCCTCGCCTCTGCCAGTGGCATGAAACTTACGGATGCGGTAGATGCCGTCACCTTGGCATTAAACCAATATGGGGATGGAGCTGATCAAGCCGCTCGATATGTAAATGTACTTGCCGCCGGAAGTAAATTCGGTGCGGCAGCCGTAGAGAGCCAAACCAAGGCTATAAAGACAAGTGGTGTCGCAGCCGCTTCCGCAAAGATCCCGATCGAACAACTGGTTGGAACCATAGAGACTCTGGGAGAGAAAGGTATCAAGGACGAGATCGCCGGTACCGGACTCAAAAAGTTTTTCCTTACCCTGCAAACAGGAGCTGACGAGACTAACCCCAAAATAGTCGGGCTAAGTACGGCTCTGGAAAATCTCCGCAAAAAACAAATGGACGCTACCGCTATCAAAAAAATGTTCGGGGAAGAAGGTTACAATGTTGCCTCTGTCCTTATCAATGAAGCGGATAAGGTAGAATATTATACGAAAGCCGTAACCGGCACATCCGTCGCTTTAGAGCAGGCCACGATAAAAAGCCAATCCGCCACGGCTAAAATGCAACAAGCAAAAAACAAACTTAACGATCTTGGCATTGAGTTAATGGAGAAGATCAATCCATCCATTATCAGCGTAATGAATCAAACCGTGAACTGGACTAAAAAACTAGTTCTGATGGCTGATTGGATCAGTAAAAATACAGGGCTGGTTATTACCTTAATATCGACATTAACTTTGTATACAGCCGCTATCAAGCTAAACACTTACTGGAAGATTGCGTCAAATGGAGCTACTCTAAAAGCTACAATTATAGAAAAAGCTCATTTAGTTGCGACCCGTTCTTCCATAGCCGCAGAATATGCATTAGCGGCAGCATCAGCTCTCAAGGCTAGAAATATCAAAGCTGCGACCATGGCTATGCGCAGTTTCTTAGTGACTCTGGGTCTCAATCCCATTATTGCGGCAGGTGTGGCAATTACGGCTTTAGCTGTAGGCATTTACAAAATATGGGATAATTCAACAAAAAGTGCCCGGGCTTTAAAAGAGATGAACAAGGAAATCTCCACAGAACGGGCAGAAGCTTATACCCTATTTGACGCTCTCCAACGAAGCAACGCCGGAACAAAGCAACGAAAAGAATTAATCGATGAGATCAATTCTCGATATGGAAAATATCTTGAAAACCAACTAACAGAACAAAGTACAACCGAGGATATCGCAAAAGCTTTAGAAATAGTTAATGAAAAGTTGCATGAAAACATAGTTTTAAAAACCATGCAGAAAGAGAAGGAGGATATAACGACCACCGCCTTAAATAAACAAATTGATTTGATGGATCAAATGAGGGAAAAATCAAATCTGGGACAATTCGTTACCAACGCTATGCTTCGAGACGTAAAACGTATAACAGATGAAGGGATAAAGAACGGACGCTCATGGACAAAAACATATGATGATGTCATCTCTTACATTGACTACTACTATGGGGCCAGAGGTAAAGTCGATAAGGATTTCTGGGGAAGTTTACAGAGCTATATGACACAAACTTACCAATTAGCATCCAACCTCGATAAGATATCTCAGAAATACTCTCCTCTTCTGCCTAAAAAAACTGCAAACGAGTTGCCAGAAGTAGAAGTTATTGCCCCTAAAATAAAAAAACCGGATATAACCCCGGGACTGTCAGCGGAGCAAGAGAAAAAAATCACAGACGCAAAGCTGAAAGAGGTTGATCGTTATATCGCAACCAAGAAACTAAAATTGACACAAGATTATACCGAGGGCCTAAGATTATATGATGATTATCAAACAAAACTTCAAGCTTTAGAACTCGAAAAATTAAATAAACAATTAGCTATCTATAAAATAGGCAGTGACGAAAGAAAGAAAATTGAACAACTGATCCTTGATTTCCGAATTAAACTGATGGATAAATCCTATCAAGAATATCTCAAAAATTTGGAAAAAGAGGCCAAAGCCGATAAAGACCGTAAAGTCCAAAAAGAGAAGTTATACAACGGACTAAATAAAGATTTGCAATCTTTCGTTAAAACACAAAATGAGAAACAAGAGGAATTAGCGAAAAAGCAAGAAGAAACAGACAAACGAAGAGCACAAACCTTATTAGACTTCTCCGCTCAAGCTGGCCAAATCCTTGGGGAATCTTTAGTTGATTCTGAAACAAGTTTTGCTGACGCTATGGGGAACATTCTATTATTGACATTAGATACTCTTCGCCAAGTTGTAACAATGTCGATCGCAGAAACCACAATCCGCAATGTGTCTAAATTAGGATTCTTAGGACTAGCAAAAGCCGCTGCCGAAATCGCACTTATCAACGTCGCTTTCGGAGCCTTGAAAGGCCTTATCAAGAAACCTAGTACATCTACCGCAAATGCAGGTTTTAATGACAACACTACGCCGCAAACCGGACAACGAGTTGTATCAGACTCCACCGGTTGGTACAACGGAGGATTCACCGGCAACGGTGGTATACTTGAAGTGGCTGGTCCCGTACATCGAGAAGAATACGTTACACCGGCATGGCAATTACAAGATCCGGTTTCCATGAACCATATCCTAGCCTTGGATGCCATCCGAAGACAAAGAACAAGCACAAATCCTCTTCCCGTCAACGGATTCGCCAACGGTGGATACAATGGACGCTCGGATGAAGAAAATGTAATGGTTTCAAGTAATAATCCGGAATTACTCAAAGTACTCACACAGCTACTTATGCTATTCTCCGAACTAAGAGCAAAAGGCATGAGGGCCTATATCGTTTATAGCGATATCGAGGCCGCCCAGAAGACATTGGACAAATCCAAAAAGATAGGAGGTAAATAAAATGGATATCATTCACGAATCCGGCAAGGCTTACGACCTAGGAGACATCCAATTGACCTTATCCCGGATGAACCCGTTCTTTAACGATTACGGAGAGCAGAGCTTACCGGTAACACTCCCTCCCACGGACAGGAATAGGGAACTACTCATCTATCCGGATAACATGGCCGGGATCAGCAAGGCCTCGCAGCGGATCAACGCCATGATCCAACACGGGGTATTCTCCATTCCCTGCCGTCAAGCCATCCTGTCGGCGAACCGGAAAACCGGGATCGAGACCAGCTTCTACCTCAATACCGGAGCGTTCTACGAGAAAATCAAGGATGTACCGTTATCCACGGTCTTTGAGGACAAGGTTATCAAGTTCGCGTCTGTCAGCGAGGCGATATCCTTCTGCCGGAACCTGTTCATTACACATGACGACCGATTCGCCTTGTTCCCGGCCATCCTAGAGTCCGGTTCTTTAAACGCCACCGGTGATCCGGGACCGGACGGATATCCCCGTCTTTACAACGACGTGGAGCGGACGGAGGTAGTCGATGAGAAAACGATCCGGTTAGCTCCGGGATTCTACATATCTCCCTTCATCCGTGGATTGCATCTATTGGAGGAGATATTCGCCTATCTTGGCTACACCTTGGAGGACTCCTTCTTTTCCCGCACCACCCCATTCAAGGACATGGTCTTTCTGAACAACACGATCGATACGATCGTAAGGGGTGAGATCCGATACTCCCAGATCGTCCCGGACTGCATGATCAAGACGATACTGGACGTATACCGATATAAATTCTGCTGCGAGTTCATCCCGGACGAGACCCGCAAGACCATCCGTATCGTGCTATTCGATGAGAACCTGAACGAGACACCCTCCTGCGACCTCACGGATTGCGTAGCCGGTAAATACACAGTCAACCATCCCTCGAGCTTCAAGCAGTTAAAGCTTACCTGTGACCGGCTCACGCCGCCGGAAGAGAAACAGGAGAGCGAGCGCCCGATGCCAACGACGGGAAGAGCCACGGGGAACGAGAACGAGGAGTTCAGTACCTTGGTAGACCTATTAAAGAAATACCCGGACGTGGAGTATAACCAGATATCGGGTGAGTTTGTCCGGAGAGGTTACAAGGGGATCACGCCGGTCACGCAACGGATCGGTCTGGTCACGATGGATTATTACGCCGGCGGGACACTGGAGACGGAGAGCAAGGAATCCCCGGACGTGCTACCGGCGATGGTCTATACACCTGCTTTTGGCAGCGGAGGAGCCGGGGCCATCCCGCATCTCGGGATTTATATAGGGACCGGAAGATCGTTGAACTCCTCCATCATCATGGATTCCGTGAATGACTCCACGTCTGAGGTAGCGGGCGAGGCGGAGGATAACGAGGAGTTGAAACCCATGCCGGCGTTCGTATTCCATGCCGGGAAACTGGACTACGGGACGATCCTCAATCATGACGCCGAGGGAAACAAGCTCTGGAACTATACGCTCGCCTACCACGGCCCGGACGGGCTTTTCGAACGGTTCTGGCGAAATTACGATTCCCTGCTCCGGAACTCTCTGCTCGAGATAAAAGCGAGCATGCTTCTCAGTGACATCCAAAAGGTATCGCTCTCCGAGTACAGGAAGGTGACGATCGAGGGACAGGAGCTGCTTCCCTCCGCCATACAATATAGCCCGGGTTCCCGGGAACCCTTGGAATCCACGTTCCTTACCACGAGGCTTTACGAGCCGGTATCCACGGCCATGGCCGAGACGGAGCGGTTCGCCACCCATGTATCCAAGTATAAATGGAAGGTCAACTACTCCCGGTCCAACGCCAGCGACAGCGTGAAAAGGAGATGGGTGTTCAAGGAGGAACCCGTGACCATATACTACGCCCCGCCCAGCGCATACCAATACGTGCAGGGCGGGAAATACCATCAAGCCACTTATCCCGTACAATTCTATAGCCGTGGCTCCGCGTCCGGGCCGACCGATCCGGAGGACGGTACCCTGACCGTGTGGCTCGAGCCCGTGACCCGGTAACTGTCCTTTATCGGACCATCCGACAGCCATACTTTTGGGGGTAAAATAATCGCAAATGGCAACGATCATAGATAAACCAGACGCTCTGAGCCTGTCCGGGAACATGAGGAAATTTGTATTGGGGGCAAAAGAGGCCGTCTCTTTCATCTTGAAGAAAGGAACGGCCACCTTGCTCGAGCAAAGCTACGAGCCCGGGCCGGACAAGATGGTCACGATCGACGTGAGAGAGGTGGTGGAAAGCCAATTGAGCTATACTTTGGACACGGCCCAAGAGATCTATTCCCAAAATACCATATTCGCCGATTTCACGGCCACGATAGACGGGACCTCCCACTCGTTCCGGGCGATCCGGTGCGGGATAGCGGATCTGGCGGACACGCCGGGAAACTGGTTGAAGTCCCACTTCCTCACGTGGCAGCCAAAGGTCAAGGAGGTGACCTATTACTCACCGGAGTGGTTGACCTACTACGCCATATCGGACTGCACGGTAAAGGCCAAGGCCACGTTCCCGGACAACTCGTCGAGCACGACCTCCTTGAAGGGAATGACCGCCGGCGAGTGCGTGACACTCAATCTCCAATACGCGATCGTAGCCAAGCTATTCGGGAACAAGTACCCCAGCTATCTCGAGGTTTACGCCGAGGCCGGCGGAGCGAGACTGAGCGTATCGCAATTCTATAAATTCACGGATATCCATTCCGAGGACGAGCAATGGTTCCTCTTTGAGAACAGTCTGGGCGGTATGGACACCTTCCGTGCCCATGGGGTGAACCGTCTGCAGGCGGAGCATGGCCACCTGATAGCGGAACTGGGCGAGAACCTGTCCGAGTATGACGTGGAGACCGATCGTAAGTTCGTTAAGAACACGGGATTCCTCGATGATTACTCCCGCCGTTGGTTGCTGGATTTTTTCCCCAGCCGGGCCAAGTATATATACGAGGCGTCCATGATCCGGAGAATAATCGTCACCGAGAGCGACGCCACCTACACCTCCAACGATCTCCCGAGCTCCTATACGTTCACGTACCGACTCTCGGAGATCTCGAGGTACCTGAACCTTATCCGTAACGAGAAAGAGCTTCCGGATAATCTAACGGTTCCAAACCTCTCCTCGCCGGATTTTATTTTTCCCCCTCGCTTAGCTGAGCTCCCACGGCAAGAGCTTGGCGAGGGGGTATTATTCCCGGCCTTTGATCCGCATAACCCGAAAGCATCCGTAGCGACTTTTGGCTCGATACATGATACCATAAGGAACAGTATCATAAAAGAGCTCGGGGACACATGGAGGGCCATCGTCAACGAGGCTGGCGGGTCCGGGGGAACCGGTGACGGCCTTTACCATATAAAATTGGATGACCTGACGGAACCATCCGACGAGAACGGGTTCACGGCCCTAAGAACCTTGAAAGAGATACTGAAACCCATATCCGCCCTCGATGACCGTTACCTACGCAAGGATATCGACGATACGGCGGCGGGCAACATCACGTTCGAGAAGGACATCATCCTTGCCGGTCTTGACTCCTCCATCTACTCAGACCGTGACGCCAACGGTTTCGGTCATGAGAACGGGTTCCGCCTGTTCGCCGACGGCACTGCGTGGCTGAAAGACTTGAAGGTGAAGAATGACTCCATGTTCGCCGGTTCCCTATCCTCGCCCATGTTTGCCTCGGGGTTCCCTAACGGGACGGGCTGGATGCTCGCACCGTATATCCGGACCAACGCCGCCGGGATAAACGAGACGAGATACAAGCTGGAGATCGATGATATCGCCGTGCGGGGAACGTTACGGGTCTACGAGTTTATCGTGTCCCAGCTCCTAGGGGAGAATGACAACCGTATCTTCTCCGCGATGATGGAGGTGGACCATTACGACGCAAACTCGGGCAGGATCTACCTCGACACGGACGGGGGACGTTTGTACAACCCGTTCCGGAAAGGTGACATCCTCATGGTCCAGCAGTTCCAAGGCGATCCCACCCTTGAGAACAACTACCAGATGGTGAAACAATACGAGCTGAAGGTGGTGTCGGTGGGCGTAGGCTACCTCTCCGACGGTGAGAACCGTCTGGACTGGCTCACCTTCGAGAACTTCGTGGGCGACCTGTCGCAGGTAACAAAGAGGGATACCTTATGCCGGGTGGACAACCCGGATAACTCCACCCGTAGCGGTATCATCAAGATCACCACGGTGGACGAGTTCGGAACGCCCTACATGGACGTGATCCGGGGGATGAAGACCGACCCTGAGAATTGCGTGAAGGTCCGTATCGGGAACCTGAACGGTCTGGTCACGCCCTATTTCGGAAGATTGGACGGTGACGGGGCGTACGTGGAGAATCTTTACGCCCGTGGAAAGTTCATCCTCTCGGATACAGGAGAGGATGTCAGCACGCTATTCCAAGTGATGAACGGCAAGCTCTCCAGCGAGATGTCATCCATCCGGCACGAGATAGCGGAGAAAGACAACTATCTCACCAACTCGTCCTTCTCCGAGGATATCGTCGGATGGGAGCCGGGCAATGACGTGTCGTTATTCACCGTCAGCGAGCGTTACATCCCGGTGAACGACTCCCTTTACTCGGAGAAAGACCGGATAACCGGTATCGTGCGGGTGTTGAACAGGCTCGCCCTCTGCATCAAGAACTCCACGATCAGGCAGTTGAACGCCAAGCTGTCACGCAGGCCGGAGGGGTTGGTGGAGATGCCGGACGGGACCACGAAATGGCCCACGTTCTATATATCGTTCATGTGCAAGGTCAAGACGGCCGGTACGCTCACCATAGGTTTTCCCGGGCAGGACCTGTACGAGACCAAGGCGATGACGCCCACCGACGCATTCGCACAGGAGGAATTTATCGGGGAATGGGACGGGACGGGTGATTTTACCATCTCCCATACCGGGGAGATATTCATCTATAACCTGCTGCTCACGAGCCGGCCGCTGGACGATTTCCGGGTGGAGATGTCAACCAAGCTGGAGCAGACGAACGAGCGTGTGGGAATGTACGCCAACAAGGTGGATAACCTAAAGGGTACGGTGACGGACATGGGGCTGGTGCTCGACAACACGAACGGCACCCTGTCCGCCTACGTGACGAAGACGGACAACAACAGCAAGACGATCACGGACCTCGGCCTACGGATAGACGGGATCAATGACAGCCTGTACCTGTACGCCACTAGCTCGGAGCTCTCCGGCCTCAGAAACGATCTCTCCGCCTCGATTGAGGTGAACGCGAGGAGCATCACGCAAAAGGTGTCGACCACGGACTATAACGGGGACACGGTGGTCTCCATGATCAACCAGACGGCCAGCACGGTCACGATCAAGGGCAACAAGATAGACCTGAACGGCGTACTCATCGACCATAACGGGAAGATCTACGCCAGCCTGATAGACGCAGACAGCATCACCTCGAATATCGTCAAGATAGGAAATTTCGTGTGGGGAGGGAGCGCCTTGGCCGGGACCCCCGGGACCACGTTGATCATCAGCGGGGCAGCGACAATCGGTTTCTCGAACGGATACGCCGCCCAATTCGGGGGAAAGGTCTATATCGACGGGGCGTTATCCTGCAGCTCCATAACGGCCTCCGGGTACGGGAATATCCATTGCGACACGCTAAGCAGCGTCGGGAACGTGTGGTCATCCGGCGATTATTACTGCCGGGGACACCAAGGAGTCTCTTTCGGAACGGACGTGGACCTTGATAAAATACGGTTGAGAGTGGTCGGCGGCATCATCGTCGGCTACCAGAACGAGTGAACCATCATTTAAAACATATGATCATGAGAAAGGAACTAACGATTTTGACAAAGGTCACCAAGGAGGTGACAGGCAGCCTGCCCGGCGGGGAGACGGTAAGGTACTCCGGGGCGTACGAGCCCGGCAAGGGGCTTGGCTCCATATATGCCGCCGTCACGAGAGAGGGCAGGCAGGTACTTACCATCAACCACCAACGCAAGGGGCAGGTCGGTTATAATTTCTCCGCGGGGGATGATTTCAAGACCATGGAGACCGTCATAGGCGAGGTATTGTCGGATATCGATGACCTCTATGACGAGGCGGGCTCGGAGAGCGTGAGGTTTACCGTCGAGAACGGGATCATAACAGGGGTTTCTAACGATTAAAGAATTAACAGTCATGGCAAAAGTGGATTTCAAGAATTTAAGGGTACAGGCGACGATCGAGGGCGATCCCATCATCGTTGACACCCGCAAGGAGCTGGGCAACCTCGTATGGGGGGCGGCCCGTGACATAGCCGTCTCCGATTTTGGCAAGGAGATATATTTCAGTGACGGACCGACCGAGGTCGGCGAGGAGACCGCCAAGGAGATACTGTCGATCCTCGACATGTCCAGCGCCTCCGCGCCCCTGAGACGCGCGCTGATCGAGGCGCTGACGCCCAAGAGACTTCCGGCTAAAAAGGGGAAGTGAGCGCATGGATTTGTCTAACCAGTCAATCGAATAACGAAATGGCATACTCAACCGATGACATCAAGGCGCTCGCCGCCATATTGAAACCCATTATCAAGTCGGCCCTGGAATCCGGATCGACAGGGGTCGGAGACCTGGAGGTGGTGACATCCCTCGATAGCGTATACTCCCTCCCGGCCCTTCGCATGCCGGGAGGGATACATGACGTGGTGGAGGCCCCCCTGTCCTTGCTGCGGGTCAATCTTCGCGTGACGACGACACACGTACAATGGAAACTGGGTAATGGAGAGTGGAAGGACCTGCTCGCCCTGTCCGAGCTGAAGGTGGTCTTCCGGCGTACGGAGAAGCACCTCCAATGGAAGGTTGGCGCCGGGTCATGGGAGGATATCGTCGAGCTGGAGAGCCTCAAGGGGGAGAAAGGCGACCGGGGGGACGCTTTCCGGTACGAGGACTTCACCCTTGAGCAATTGATGGGCCTGAAGGGTGACAAGGGAGACAAGGGGGATAACCTTGAGTACAGGTTGCTGGACAGCTTCCCTTCCCTGGAGGCCCTGAGAGCGGCGTATCCAACGGGGACCGGACAGGACGGTTTCTTCATCGCCGGTGACGGGATGTACGTATGGGACCCGAAGGACGTGGCATACGAGGAGATCAAGCTGGAGGTGGACAAGGTATTCACCTCGGAGATATTCAGGGAGGTGACACCCTCCGGCGGCCGTATCGCCATCGACTTCCTGAAGGCCCCTTACGCCAAGGTGGCGCTCGGACAGGACACCCTCATATATAACCTGGAGATACAGAACACGAGGGAGGGATCATGCGGGAAGGTCATGGTCTACCAGAGCGGCCTCCGGCAGATCGTGCTGAGCAACACGATGAGAGGCACCATAGACCTGCCGCTCAATAGCGATACGATAGCTATACTGAATTACAACCGTGTCGGGGAATATATCTATATCCACACGAGCACCATCATCGGGGACAAGACCTATCCCGGCCCGCAAAAGATCAAGGACTTCCATGTGGTCTACTCGGACAGCTCCTCCTGCACGGTACAATGGACCGCCCCTTACGCGAATAACATCTACGACAGGGGAACCGAATACGACATGCGATACGCCAACGACCTCGTGGACGCCGACGACCCGAAAGTGTGGGCGGGACTCCGCAAGGTCCCGGCCATCCCGACGCCCGAGAATCCCGGGACGCTGCAGAGAACGACGATATCGGGTCTCGTCCCTAACAGGGAGTATTACGTATACCTGAAAACCATCAAGGTGAATTTCGGGGTGGAATACATATCCGGGGCCTCGGATCCCGTGTACTTCCGCACGGTCGGCAGCGAGGACATGACGAGGGCCTACCGTATCAACCTGACGGAAAGGAACATCATCCCCCAGCTCAGGAATTATCTCACCGACACGGACGGGACCGTCTGCTCGGTAGGCAGGATGGTGGACGAGACCGAGAGGAACGTCTTCCTCGATGACGGGTACCCGGACATGACGAACAAGGGCTACTCGACCTTCTGGTACCAGTACAAGTACAGCCGGGACACCTCGCCTTTCGACATCGTCATAGACCTGTTCTCCGCCTACGTCATAGACAAGATGTTCGTATATACGTCATCCCGGAACAAATTCTCCGTCTACGGCATGAGGGACATGGGCTACGACTGGGAGCGTGTCGGCGAGATCAGGATCGAGTACAACGCTTGGGCGGCATTGGATTTCAGGTCCTGTCAATGCAGGTATATCAAGCTGTCTTGGGATCTCATGGATTTCGGATCGAACTCCAAGCTCCCCGTCATGGGCGAGGGGGCCGAGGGATTCCCGGAACCGGAGTACAACGGGACACTGGAGAGCGTGAGGAACCTGCTGCTTTACGGCCGTCCGGCCTCGACCCGGCCGGAGGGGATCATGTCCCCCCTGCGCCGCTCCACGACCCGCAAGACCGTGGACCAGTTCCTCTGCACGAACGGGCACGCCTACCAGCAAGGGCGCATCCATAGCATGTGCTCCGGCGAGAGGTCCCGCATGTACATCTCCCTCGGCCATTTCGCCGCCTTCGACCCCTCCGGCCAGCCGGTCCCTTACGCCCGGCTAGCCGACATGCGTTTCCGGGTAAGCCGGATACCCTGGGTGAGCGGGAACAACGGGACGGGGGAAAACCTTGTGGAGACCTTGACCAACACGTACAAGAGATATGGATTGAAGCCCTATATCTGCAGCACCGGCGTTTTTGACCCCTGCCTTTACGACAGGTCCCTTACGATCCATAACCGTCCATGCGACGCCTATTGGTACCCGGGAGCGTGGAAGCCGGTGCCCAGGCGCGGTGTCGGTGGCCTTGACAGGTACCTCGGGGTGACGACGGACGCCAATTCCTACAAGACATACGCCAGGCTATGCCAGGCCTTGGCCGCGAAATACGGCAGCGCCAAGGTCGATGGCACGGGTCTCTTCTTCCCGGAGGACGAGTCCGCGGAGACGGGGCTTGACCTTATCAGCGGCATCGAGCCGGAGAACGAGCCGGACGCCAACTGGAACGGCTGGGTGGGCTACGAGCGCGCCGAGGAGTACGCCGCCGTCGTGTCCGCCTCGTCGGACGGCCACGCGGGGACGCTCAAGGACGAGGACGGCAGGGCCATCCCCGGCACGAGATACGGGGGCATCCTGCCCATAGCCGGCGGGACGGCGTCGGTGAACCGGGGATACCTGCAACCCGCCATCCTGCGATGGAAGGCCACACGTACGGATGCCTCGATCCCGGTGGCGGCGTTCTCCATGCACATGTACTTCAGCAATATCGGTAACCAGGGCGGCAGCGACGAGGCCGTGCAATACGGCATCACGTTCGAGGAGGCCATGAACAACGACACGGGGGGCGAGCTACCCAAGGTCTGCGCCTTCCGGGACCGTGTGGCCCCGGACAAGGAGGTATGGCTCACCGAGTTCGGATGGGGCGAGTCGGGAGCCCGGGAGACCGCCAGCAAGTACCAGTGCTACTCGCAGGCAGGCAGGCAGGTTGGGAACTGGACCGTCCCGGACCGGCACCGCTCGGATGTCAAGGGGGCCTGGATCATCCGGGCGTGCGTCCAGATGATGGCGATGGGTGTCGATATGGTCAATTATTACTCCACCGAGTGCGAGGGCAACTATTTCGGGGCCGGGAAGTATGACTCCGGGGCCGGGTTCGAGATGTTCCACTGGAACGATTGTACCGACGATACCCCGGGCGCCAGGGTGGAGGCCATCAAGGCCCATGAGTGCACGTATCCGAGGGGAGGTTTCGCCACGACGGGGCTGTTCGGCCAGCTGCTCGGGAACGGGGCCTACCCGATAACCCGCGCCTACTGGTGGATCGCCACGTTCCGCAACCGTTTGAAAGGTTACGTGTATACCGGGATGAGACATGTCGATACGGATAGCCGTATCGTGATCGCCTGTTTCAAGGAAAGGGACGGGGACAGGGGCGCGTACGTGGTTTACCTGAATGACAGCCAGAACACGGGCGTGGAGGGTGTCGGGATACCCGTTCCCGCCGGCGTGTCGTCGTACAGGCATGTCACCGTCCACGTCCCCGAGATCCCTAACCCGGAGGACGTGCCGAACACGCTGGGATGGGACAAGGAACGTACCGGATTGCCGACTTCCCGCAAGGAGAGATATGTCAACGGGGAATGGGTCGTTCAAAACAAGCCATACCACCAAGACCGCCACATGTCTTACACCAAGGTCCCCGCCTCCTATCCGGAGAATCCCGCCGAGGGTGACGAGATTACCATATTGCCCACGGAGGCGGAGAATCCTTATTTTCCGATAGTCGGGCCTGTACAGGCCAAGGCCAGCCCCCATAAGAACACCCTGTCGGCCCAGCAATACGAGCAGGACCGGGAGAACTGGGAGAGCGAGCCGCAATTGGACAATGACGGCAACGTGGTCTGGACCGTCAAGGGAAACCCGATGTACGCGTGGCGGCAGGTGGACGCCGTATGCGACTACATCGATTTCCATCCGGAGGGTATCCGGGGAAGGACGGGCGACGAGAGAACCGGGGAGGTCATCCGGGGCATGATCCGGACGAACGTGTCCGAGTTCCCGGAGTTCTTTTTCTTTGACGCCATACCCGAGCCGGACTACCGGGGCGAGATCACGGACCTCTCTTCCCGTACGGTATCCTCCTCCGCCATCGAGCTGTGGTGGAACAACACCGGCGTGGAGGATACCGGCTATGAGATATTCGTGTCCGGTCTCCCGGAGACGGGGTATACGTTGCTGAAGACGGTCTGCATAGACGTGGAGAACAAGGCCGTGATATCAGGGCTGCTCCCGGATACCACCTACTATTACAAGATACGTCCCGTCAAGGGTGAAAAGACCGGGACGATGAGCGAGTACGTGTCCGCCAAGACATACCGGGACATCCAGCCGCCGACGGGCTTGCGGGTGGAAAGCCGTACGGCCACGTCCATCAGGCTGGCATGGGATTACGACGCCGGGCAGGTCGCCGATTTCCTCTCCTACGCCATTTATCGGGCTGACGATACGGGGGCGTACGCACAAGTGGGTACGGTTGACGACCAGTCCGTGCAGACCTACGAGGACATGGGACTGGCGGTCGGGCGTGTCTACCGGTACAAGGTACGCGTGTCGGGCCTGAACGGCGTCTCCGACTACACGGGGGAGGTCGAGACAAGGACGCTGCTTCCCGAGGAGGTGACACCCGTGATCCGGAACGCCATCACCGACAAGCTCGGCAGCAAGGTGATACTTACCTTCGACCTCCCGATCGGTATTGTCGGCGGCGGGGCCAAGGCTGGCTTCACGCTCACGGAGGACGGGAACCTCCGGATGGTCCTGTCCGTGACGAGGGACGAGGCCAACCACAACAACCTCGTCCTGTCCATCCCGCAGGACTCACTGGCAGACTATGACAAGAAAACCGACATCCGCGTATCCTACAATGGCCTTGGCGGCATCCTGTCGGATTATGGTGTTACGCTGGAGGGATTCAGGGACGTGAGGGTCGCGAACGTGATCGGCAATTTCACGAACATCAACGCCATCTACCAGATCAACCTGTGCTCCGCCGATACCCCCAAAGTAGCCGATTGGAACAACCTGCCAGGCGAGGGTGACGGGCAGACCGCGCTTGTCGGGATCGTCGATACCTATGGGCGCATCTCCGGCGTGACGGTCACCCGTGTCCATGACGGCTCATCATTTAAATGGGGGCAGAATTATACCGGGGGTTATTGCGAGATCGAGGATATCCCGGCCTCCGTCTATGGCCCGATGTGGGGCGTATCGCACGGGAACACGAGCTCGGAGGCCGTAAGGGCGAGACTGACGTTCTCCGGCCTCGATAACGAGTACAGGTATACGGTCAAGGCATTCGGCGGTACGAGGTATGGCGGCGACATATCCATCAGGATGCGTATAGGCGACGTGTACACGCCTGTCATACGGGAGCTGGGAAACACGAGGGACATGTTGGCGATAGAGGACGTCTCTCCCGTGAACGGCGGGATAAACGTTGATTTCATCAATCCCACGGAGACCGTCACGGCGAATTACTCGAAGGTCGCGTTCGTGATCGTCGAGGAATACAGGTCCAACGACTCCCCGGAGAACACGGACGTATGGCTGCGTGACGCCACGGTCGTGGAGGAGGAGAACGGCGTGGTCAAGTTCCCGGACGTGACCGTCCACCTGAACTGCGTCGGCGCGGCGACCGCCTTCCGGATCGGCGAGACGCAAGACCTCTCCCCCGTGGACTGGACCGACATCGTGGACGATACGCTGGACGTGCCTTACGTCCTGTCCGGGGGGTTCGGGGAGAAGGCGTTATACGTGCAGGTCAGGAACCTGTACAACGAGAGCAATATCCGTGTCATCGACATAGAGTACAAGGACCCTTACGTGCCCCTCGCCCTCAGGAACGTCTACGTGAACAACGACGAGGCGACCACCTACGGCCGGGACGTGACGGTGATGGCCGACAAGGACGGTGTCCCGACCCATTACCGGATATCGGAGTCATCCGACCTGTCCGTCTCCGGATGGGTGGAATGGCCCGGCCCGAGGGTCTCGGAGGTGCCGTATACGTTATCTGACGGGGCCGGACTCAAGACCGTGTACATGCAGCTGAGGGATGATATCACCGAGTCCACCGTCAAGGTCGATACGATCCAGCTCAAGGTGTTGACGAAGGCCGTGGGAACGATAACGATCCCATTGCCCGACGGTGTCACCGACGCCGGACAGGTCGATATCTCGATCGCCCCGTTGAAGTACAACAAGCGTTTCGCCTTCGGTTACAGTATCGATGACACGTCCATGCAGGCCTATTCCGTGGTGCAGGCGCTGTTCGCCGGCAAGTGGATAGACGACGCGAACTTCTGCCATCTCGGGGCGGACAGGACGACCGGCCATGCCCCGGAACACCCCCTATATTACACGGACGGTCTCGGCACGAGGAGATATTTCGCCGTCGGCAACTATCTCATAACGTTACGCTCCAAGGAGCAATACGGCCACCACCCGCTGGAGGGGAGCGCCGGGGCGTCCAACCCGTACCTGCGTTTCGACGAGCTCAAGGCCATACAGGACTTCGATGGCGAGTGGATGATCCACAACGTGGACGAGACGGTATGGGACAGGACGGACCCGAGATCCATCGCCCGGGGCATGATCGAGGTGAACGACTACATGGAGGCGAACGGCGTTGGCCGGTCCATCATGTCCAGCACGCCGGACGGTAACGAGAACTACCCGGCGGCGGCCCTTGTCTGCGACGATATCAAGGCCATCTGCCGCGAGCGGGGGGCCGGGACCAACCTTGACGTATTGGCGATCAAGGATATCGAGAAGATGCAGACCCCGAGGTACTTCATGGACGACACGTCCGTGGAGAACCTGAGAGGCATACTGGCGAGGACCACCGGCAACAGCGTGCTCGGCCTTTCCGCGCATTGGGGAAGCCTCGGCAGCCACCGTCCGCGCGGGGCGGTCGGCGTGGATGACGGGAACTGGAACAACGTCAGGGAGGTGCTTGAGTACATATACGCCGCCTACGGGGCCGCCGGTACCGACGAGGTATGGTTCGCCAACGACAGCGAGGTATACCAGTACCTGTATCTCAAGAGATACACGTCGATCTCGAAGAGGATCGAGGGTAATGACCTTGTCGTCACGGTGGAGATGCCGAGACTCGATAATTTCAAGTGGTTCGAGACCACGTTGTTGCTGGATATCGAGGCCGGGGCCGCCTCCTCGGACGATGGCGTGTACGGTTTTACATACGGAATGAATAACGGAAAGTTTATGATAAACGTGAACATGATGGACGGCCTCGTCGAGAGGGCCGAGAGATACACCGCCAGGTTCGAGGCCTCGGAGAGCGGGGAGGACATGGATGACGCCCTTTATTTCGTGCAACGGCTCAAGTCGTCCTTGCGGGTGCCGTACATGGCGAGGATCAACGCGTTGATCGCCCCGCCGGTTCTCGTGTCTTTCGCTATCGAGGCCACGGAGACGAGCGATCCGGCCATATCCTGCGCTTACTCGGCGACCGGGAAGGTCACGCGCTACATGATTAGCGAGTCCCCGGATTTCACGGGGGCCGGGTGGCTTGATATCGTCGATAGTCCCATACCGTACCGGTTGTCGAACGTGGAGGGGGATCATACCGTCTATCTCAAGGTGGGGAACGCTTTCGGGGAATCCTCCGTGATGGGCGACTCGATCGCCTACAATCCCCCGGCGTTCGGGCTGGCGGGGATCGTGATCGATGGCGGTGCCGCCAGCACCTCCGACCATACGTTATCCATAGCGTTCAACGTCCTCGGAGTCGACGTGCCGACCATGATGATGCTATCTGAGTCGGCGGATTTCGCGGGTGCGGAATGGCAGGCTTACCGGAACCCGGCCACGTTTACGGTATCCGGTACCGGCAGCAAGACGATATACGCCAAGGTCAGGACGGATACGGGGGAGAGCGGCGTGTCCAGCGCCTCCATCGGGGTGACGGGACTGTCCGCGGTATTGTCCTTCGGGTGGATTTATAGCTCAGGGCTATCCGTGAACTCGTCCTCTTATGACAGCGTGTCGGGAATCACCAAGGTCCGGCTTGATTCCCAGACCTTGGCCGAGATCAACATCTACAATAGGGACGGCAGTACGCTAGGTACTTTCAACGCGTCCGGATTTACCGCAGGGAACTCCTCGTACCAAGGAAACGTCACGGGGGATGATTCCGGCGTGTATCCGGATGACGTGTTGAGAAACATATTGTATAAGCCGAACTCGGTCGAGGCGGGCATCATGGACCTCACCATCCCCGATGGCCGGTATAAGTTCAAGATACTGATCAACACGGTGAGGACGTATGACTTGAGCGAGGCGTCTTACGTGCTTGAGAGCGGCGGTGCCAGCCAGTCATTCCCGTTGAAGACCAGTTACGTGAACAACTTCCATGACCTCTCCGAGCTGGTGGTGGACGTATCTGGCGGGGTCACGCTCACCGTCAAGCCGGGAATGGCGAAGAATGTATTGGTCTTATTGAACGCTATCGAGATTGAGAGACTTTAAGGCAAACATATTAATTTAGACAGTAGCAGACTTGACAACCAAGTCTGCTACTATCTAAAACCCAGAATCAAAATCCATCAACAAAGGATTCGCCTCCTTCAAATCATGTGGCGTATATATATCCGTTATTGATATCGAGGAATGCCTAGCTTGATCACGTACAGACAGGGCATCCACATTTTGGCGAAGCATCATTGTAACTCCGGAATCTTTTAGGGAATAGAACTTATAATCCTTCGGAAACTTTAAATCTCTCATAACATGGGATAACCAATAATCCCTAAACTGTTTCTCGGTTCTTCCACTCTCTCCTGGTTTGAAAGAATCTGAGAAAAGATAATAATTCATCGGATATTGGTAGATTTTCAAATCTATCATCAATTGAATAACCTTTTTATTCAATGTAACCACCGCATCTTTTCGGTTCTTCGATATATCACCACTAACTAAAATCGTTTGATTCTTAAACGATATATCCCTTATTTTCAGCATTGACATCTCTTTAGGGCGAATAAGGCAATAATATTCAATGTAACAGGCTAGCAAGAAATGTTTATTATTCCCCATCAAGTAGTTCCGTAAGCGCTCAAGATCTTTTATAGACAAGACTGTCCTGTTTTTTTGATAATGCCGCTTTCCTAAAACTTGCAAACCCTCGGCCATATTCGTTTTGTGATATCCAGAGCGTACTAGGAATTTACAAAATACACTCAAAACCCTTATGTAGTTATCATGAGTTTTGGCCGTATTGCCGCGATCAATGTATATATGATCCAAAAACTCTTGCAAAAAGCGCTGATCAATCTGGTAAATATACGTAGCCGACTGTTTCAACGACTCATTGTATTTCTTTAGATTCCTGATCTTTGATTGATATTCCACATAAGTAGCTTCTCGGATAATGTCATCATCCAAATATTTTTTCTGTATCCGAAAGAAATGTTCTATGGCATCATCAATAAATACATAAGATAATGCTGATTCCCGCTCAATCCATGGGTTCCAACCTCTTCGAAGTTGTTCCGAAAGACGATTGATCAAATCTTTTGCATAGATCCTCCTCTCTCCTATTTTCGAAATATGATTAAGCTTGATTTTTTTTCGGCGCATCTTTCCCTTTGCTGGATCGAAGGCCATAAATCCGATATACCATTCCACACCGACATATAATTGAGGCGGAGTATAAGCTACGATGCTCAAAACACTCGAACTTTGTTTCCTTTTAGGCATTTTTTTTTAACGTCAATTTTAAATTAAAATCAACGCTAAGACATTTACACTAAAAATCTTACAGACATTTCCTGTCTCAAAATTGTCCCGTTATGTTAAAACGAGGCACTTTGATAACTTATGTCCCATTCCTGTCCCGGGGGTATTAAAACAGTTAAAGGGAAACAGTTGAATACCAACCATTTCCCTTTTTCTAAGTCGGGGTACCAAGATTCGAACTTGGGACCCCCTGCTCCCAAAGCAGGTGCGCTAACCGGACTGCGCTACACCCCGTTTTGCAATTCATAGTGTTTATCTCTGATTGCGGTGCAAAGGTACGCCTTTATTTTAAACTACAAAACTTTTCGGTAACTTTTTTCATGAAAAATATCATTTTCTTGTTGAGTGGATAGAATGGAACTTTGCGTCAGATAGTTCTTATCGTTGGCGTAAATAAATAAAAGGGTTCCATTCTTTATCGTATTAATAATTGGCTTACTGACAGATACAGGCAACGCAGGGCAACCAAAGCTACGTCCTAACCGACCCGAGGAAGCTGCCACAGAAGGATCGGAATAAGAGGCGCCATGAATTACAATCGCCCTTTGCTTAGCCAAATCATTTATTCCTTTTTCCAATCCATTTAGGATAAGCGAATAGCCATTCCGGCCTTGGTACGTATTTTCCGTCAGATAAAATCCTAAAGAGCTTTTGTGGGAACCGTTCTCGTTCGAGAAAGAGGTCGCATAATTCCCCCCGCTATTCTTACCGTGAGAAACCAAAGAGGTGTAAAGTATTCTCTTTTGCCGTATATCCAATACAACCATACGCTCCGCCGTAGAAGGTTTAGAGAAATCGATCAATGTAAGGATATCCTTATTTTTCCGATCAATCTTCTCGGAACCTCTAAGCCCCTGCATAAACGCATCGAAACAAACCCATTGATCCAATCGCATCTCCTCATATAATTGGCGCCCCATAACCGCCACAGACGTTGATCCCGTTTCCGGAGATAGGGCACGCAAAACGCCACCGGTTGAAATTGAACCTACAGACAAGACAATAAAAAACAAATACAAGAAAATCCTTCGCATACTAAAAAACAATAACGCCGCAAAGTTATGATTTTTATTCTAATACAAAAACAATCGTCTCATTAACAGGCGCCCAATCGTAAACAAATTGCGCATGCGAAGTCGCGTTTCTCACACACATATGAGACCGGGGTGTCGTTCCCAACGAAGGACTATATTCGATCAACGATTTACGAGGAGCGTTGACCGGTACGCCATGGATATACGCCCCATTCGTAAAACGGTTGGCATAAGGAGCGAATCCACCTGTCTCCTTGGAACCGTCTACCAAATAGATCATGCGAGACTTTTTTTCTTGGAGAACATACATTCCCAACGGGGTTTCCTGCGCATAAGGAGGACGATGCTGTCCGGTAGTCGCAGGGTTCATGCTACGAACCAACCATTTCGAGCCGACGTGCTCCAAGGTCGCGATATTCTGGTTATGACGATCCACGAAGATCGCCTTATCGAAGACTACCGTATCCCCTATTTGCTTGATATATTTCTTCGGAGCATACCACTCCTCCTCCCCATCATACACGGTTTGTATACGAGCGAATTTAGAATCCTCATCCATCGCCTTGATACGAACCAAGCTACCGTCACGTCCATAGATCTCGGGAATCACGGTATCAGTCAGCAAATAAAGCGGGACGGATTGATAGCGTTCTACACCAAGCGTATCGGAAACCCTCTTATAGGCATCTCTCTTGAAGACTTTTACAAGAGGAGCCTCTCCATTCCTGTTTTTATAGTTCTGCAAGATCGCCCATTGAGACGGCTCCTTTTGGATCGACTCCAATAAGGATAATCTTTCTTTCATTTTCTCCCACTGGAACTCCCGTGTCGTATCTTTATAGGGGTAAGTATCTTCTAAAGTATGCTTATCGTAAAGCAGCTCTTTCTCTATTTCGATACGGGGAGGCAAAGTCTCCACGATCACAGCGGAATCCTTCGATATAGAATCCACAGGAGTTAAGACCTCGGTTTGAGCAGGCTCGGTCCTCGGCGTACAATAACTTAGCGTACAAAGGCTCGATATCAAAAGTATAAAAACTGTTCTCGTCATCATTATTACCCGGGATTTATTTGAATATCGTAAATATACGATTTTTTCCAAATAACAGGTAATCTTATCATCTTGTTTACAAAGTAACCGCGCCAAATGACAGAGCTATCCTATATTCATCCTATAATCCATTTACTGCCCGGTATTAATGAGATAATCTTTGTCGTCACATAACAGCAGATAAATGTACTTACCGCAATGCATGGTATGGCGGCGACAGTAGGCAAGGCTAAGTCGTGCTTAAACACCGTTACCCACAATCCGAGCCAAAATATATGCATAAGGTACATACCGTAGCTGAGTTTAGACATCTCTGTTATGAGTCGTGGAGATTTCGAATTGCCTATGCAAGTAAAAGCGAGGAACGTACCCGCCGTAAGAAGCACACAGTTGATCGTACAGAAAGCCCATCCGATCTCTATCTCAGGTGTGACAAGAGTTACCCCGGGTATCGCTTGGACATAGAAGGAATAAATCGTCAGCAAGGCACCGACGACCATCGAGGCGATTCCGATAACCAGACGTTTAGAACGGTTCCATGTAAGATGGACATGTATATAATGTGCCAGTACGAGGTATCCTAAATAACCGGAGAAGTACCACAGTATATGGTATTCGTTCCAAAAACATTGTCCCCACACCTCGCCGAAGCAACGATTGAGATAGGGCATACAGGTCGACAACAGAAACAAGCCGATGAAAAAACGCTCTTCTTTCGCCGTGGCTTTATTCAACCATGGCGATATTACGGGTATAAATAAATAGAGGCTGATCAAAGGGTACATGAACCACAAATGTCCGGCCTGTGAAGGAAAGTTCAAGAATATTCTCGATATATCTTTCAATGATGTCTCGGCATCTATCTGCCCCCACAGCAAGGGTAAAGTGCTGTATAGTATCATAAATATGAAAAACGGCGGTAAGATGCGGATACAACGCTGACGGTAGAATTGCCAAGAGGTCAGCCCTGCCTTCATCGGCGCAAGAAGAAAGGCGGAGACAATTATAAACAATGGCACCGCCATGCGTGAGAAACCATCGTATACGGCTACCCACAACCGATCGGCCTCATTGGCCAGATAAGATTGCGGTCCCACCATATCCGTGGAGCCCTCAGCTCCATAAAAGTTTTCACTGGCGTGGACAACCATGACAAGGAAGCACGCGAACACACGCACGTAATCCAAAAAAACTATACGCTTCATTTTTTGTTTTAGTATTATTATTCGTTAGATGATTTCAAGTTTGTCTTTTTACGCGAAGCATGCATTCAAGAGGGATATATTTCGATGTTTTTCCTGATACTGCTTTATGGCGCACAAAGGTAAAAAAAGTCGGAAAGAATATATACCTTTGTCATATTATAAATGAAATCTAAAATAAAAACATATGAGATCTATTAATGGCGCGGTTTTACGTAGCGCATTCGCGATGGTATTAGGGTTTGTTTTGGTATTATGGCCGGAAGCAGCCATAACCTATCTGGTTATCACGATCGGTATACTATTCATTTTACCGGGATTATTCGCTATCCTCAGCTATTTCACCCGACCGAAGAACGAGAACGGGGAGAAACCGATGTTTCCTATCGAGGCAGCGGGAAGCGTACTGTTCGGAGCGTGGTTGGTGATCATGCCCGAGTTCTTCGTGAATATATTAATGTACGTACTCGGAGCCTTATTGGTAATTGCCGGTGTACAGCAATTGGTTTCATTGATATCCGCAAGGAAATGGAGCAATGTACCGTTGGGGTTCTACCTGATGCCGGCTTTGATCTTGATAACCGGAGTAATGATTCTTGCCTACCCGTTCGGGGCGGCGGCAAATACATTCGTAATCTTCGGTGTAGCCAGCATTTTCTACGGGGCTTGTGAGTTGATCAACTGGTATAAGTTCCGCAAGCGTATAGAAAATACCGGATTATGATTTCCGGTATTCCATGGGGGATATACCCATATGCTTCTTGAAAAACTTACCGAAAGTGGATTGATCGGAGAAGTGGAGTATATCCGCTACTTGCTGAACCGTGGCTTGCGGGGCCTTCAACAGCATCTTAGCCTCGACGATCAAGGCGTCGTCAATCCATTTATTCGCTGATTTACCCGTTAGCTCCTTCAAGATAAGCGAAAGATACTGTGGGGTAATAAATAATTTCTCGGCATAGAAAGTAACGACGTGCTGCTCCTTGCAATGCTCGAAAAGCAATTGCAGGAACTGCTCGAAAAGCTCCTCCTTCCGGGAGAGTGTAGGTGCCGTCATCAGTTCCTTCTTACCCATAAAGATATTAGCCAACTCGATAAAGAAACCGATTAAGGCGTTCTGGAGAGCCTCCTTCTGGAAAAAATGGGTACGCAACTTCATCTTTTCCCGTAAGATGGAGAATTGGCCGGATATATGCTCAGTCTCCTCGGCGCTAATCGTAGCACATGGATTCTTGCGGATCTGCATATAATGCACCATGGAGTTCTTTTTCCCTGCCGGGGCAGTATATCCATCCAGAAAAGATCTGGACACGATCAACAAACGCCCTCTTAGGTCTTTGCTCACTTTCGATACCTGTATGATATGTGTCGGCATCAAGGTTATAAACGTATTCTTCTCTATCTTATATGGAATATAGTCTACCGAGATATCGGCAGTACCTTCCTGTACCAAGATCATCAACAAAGCATTTAAACGCATCGGGGTGGAATGCTCCAGCCTTTTTTCCTCGTAATTAATCAAATCTCCGTTCAGATCCGCTATCGATAAATCATCTTGAAAGTTGTCGCTGGACTCAATTCCCTTGATTAACTCAGTGACTTCAATTAAAGGTAAATTTTTCATATCTATCTGTAGATTTTTATTATCACCTCGGACAAAGATAGAAATAAAAAGCCAAAGACCACCCACTATTTCGTTTTTAACCAATTTTCATCCAAAATTGAACGAATAACAAGAATTTTTGACAATATCCTGTTTCATTCCATAGCAATACCGTAACAGTATAAACCTTTCTGGTTTTCTAAATATATCAGACCTTTGCGAATAGATTCGACGGGAATATCCGGTCATTGGTCGATTCCAACGGACGAGTCAGCGCTTTTTACTTGTATACGGGGATTGCCCCGGCTACTTTTGACGTAACAAAAACGAATATGATAAAAGAACAGATTATTAATACGGCGTTCGATCTTTTTTCTCAATATGGCATCAAGAGTGTGAGTATGGATGATGTAGCGAAAGCGGCTGGCATCTCCAAGCGTACACTTTACGAGTCGTTCGAGGACAAGGAAACCTTGCTGATCGAGGGGATCGATCACAATTCCGAATCGCTCGGACAATATCTGACGGGACTGGAAAAAGAACCTTTCAATGCCTTGGAAGTAATCCTGCTCTTCTATGAGGAGATGATGAAAAACCCGAGATGGTTCAACGAGAAGTTTTACGAGGACTTGAAGAAATATCCGAAAGCCCAACAAAAAATAGAGATGAATAAAGCGAGAATGGGTAAGAGGTGTATGGACTTGTTCACACGGGGCGTTAAAGAGGGCGTGTTCCAAGAGGGGATCAACTTCGAGATCATGGCCTTACTGGTGAAAGAGCAGACGAAGATGTTGCGGCCTTCCAATGTCTTCTGCAAGCATTCCATCACCGAGGTATACAACACGATCCTCATCACATTCCTGAAAGGGATCAGTACCGAGAAGGGAAGAGCGATCCTAGACCGATTCGATCTCAAACAATCCTATGATTTATAGCGAACACTTAATGAGTTTAATCACAGACAAAATCTATCCTAAATGAAACGATTATTGATGAGTAGAAAAATGATGTTGGTCACATTTATGGTATTGCCTTTTCTGGCGGCGAGACCGGTTCTGGCTCAAGACACCCTGAAACTGGATCTTGGGAAAGCGCTAGAGATCGCCCTTAGCGAGAACCCGACCGTAAAAGTTGCCGATAAAGAAATACAGAAGAAAAAGTACGCACGTAAAGGCTCGTACGCTTCTCTATTTCCGCAGATCAGTTTTGCGGGGGACTACAACCGTACCTTGAAGAAACAGGTGATGTATATGGATTTCGACATGGGTGACATGGGAGGCGGTAGCTTGCCCGAAGGCACGGACATGTCGAGTATGGACGAGGGCTTCGAGGTAGGACGTAGCAACAACTGGAGCTTGGGCTTCAACGCTTCCATGCCACTGGTGAACGCCTCCTTATGGAAAAGCTTGAGTATCTCGGCCTTAGACGTGGAATTGGCGGTGGAGCAAGCTCGCTCTTCTAAGATAGCGATGGTGAACCAAGTGAAAAAGAGCTTTTACGCCGTCCTTCTGGCAAGCGACTCTTACCGGGTATTCAAGCAAAGTTACGACAATGCCATGGAGAATTATCTGGATATCAAACGGAAGTATGAACAGGGAACCGTAGCTGAATACGACTTGATACGTGCCGATGTGACGGTAAAGAATACAGAGCCTAATCTGTTGCAGGCAGAGAACTCCCTTACCTTGGCTAAATGGCAGTTAAAAGCGTTATTGGGTATGGATCTGGATTTAAATATCGATTGCGACGGGCAACTGACGGATTTCAAGTCCAGCCTCTTCGCCGACTATCTATCCACGGATACAACCTTATCCGAGAATACGGACTTGAAACAATTAGACCTTCAGGCGGAACAGCTGAAAAAGACGCTGGCCATGCAGAAATTCGATTATCTGCCGACCTTGTCGCTGACCGGTCTATATCAATGGAGTGCCATGAACAATGACTTCAAGTTCAAGAATTACAGATGGAACCCCTATTCGATGATCGGTATCACGTTATCGGTTCCTATCTTCTCCGGAGGTAGTAAATTTTATAAGGTAAAGCAGACGAAAGTCTCCATCGACCAATTAAACCTGCAACGGGACGATACCAAGCGTAATTTGCAGTTGGCCGTTAAACAGTACATAGATAATATGAATACCTGTATCAAGAAGTTCGACGCCGCCCAAAAGGGAGTCGAGCAAGCGGAACGGGGATATATGATCTCGCAAAAACGGTACGACACCGGAGCCGGTACATGGCTGGAGATGAACGATGCCGAACTTGCCTTGACGCAGGCCCGGTTGAACTTCAACCAATCTATCTACGACTATATGGTAGCGAAGGCGGATCTGGAGAAAGTATTGGGTAACGGACAGATGAATTGAAAATTAAAAATTGAAAGTTTAATAGATAATAATTAGGAACAATTATATGAAGACAAGTCAAATGCTGAAAGTAATACCGATAGCTACATTGGCCCTGCTGATGTCTTGCTCGGGTAATAAGAGTGAGGAAGCCACGGAAACACAGAATGAGAAAGTAAAGGTGAAAGTGGAGACGGTCTCTGTTCAAGACGTGGAGCAACTCAGTGAATTTACCGCTACGGTGGAAGCGAATATCAAAAATAATATCGCTCCCCAAACCCCATTCCGTATCGAGAAAATCTTCGCCGAGGTAGGCGACCATGTAAAAGCCGGGCAGTTATTGGCCAAGATGGACGCTACAAGCCTAAAGCAAGCGAAGATACAATTGGATAACCAAGAGATCGAGTTCAAACGTATCGACGAGTTGTATAAGGTAGGCGGTGCTTCCAAATCCGCTTGGGATGCCCAAAAGACTTCCTTGGAAGTGGCTCGCGAGACGTATAAAAACTTGGTGGAGAACACCCAATTGCTAAGCCCGATCAGCGGAGTCGTAACCGCCCGCAACTACGATAGCGGCGATATGTACAGCGGCGGAAACCCCATCTATACGGTAGAGGAAATCCGTCCGGTCAAATTAATGGTGAATGTCTCCGAGAGTCTTTTTACGAAAGTGAAGAAAGGCCATGAGGTAGACATCCGGCTGGATGTGTACGGAGACGAGGTTTTCAAGGGTAAAGTCAACTTAGTTTACCCGACGATCGATCCCTCTACCCGCACGTTCCCCGTGGAGATCAAGATCGCCAACTCGGATGAGCGAGTGCGACCGGGTATGTTCGCCCGGGTGACAATGAGTTTCGGCCATATGGATCACGTGGTGGCTCCGGATCGCTCTATCGTAAAACAATCAGGCGCCGGCGACCGGTATATCTATGTATGCAAAGACGGCAAGGTATCCTACCAGAAGGTGGAGCTAGGACGCCGTATGGGTGATAAATATGAGATCATATCCGGAGTGGAGGATGGCGACCAAGTGGTTATCACCGGGCAAAGCCGCCTGACGAACGGTATGGAAGTTGAAATCGAAAACGAATAACAGACTATGAGTTTATATGGAACAGCGGTAAGAAAGCCCGTATCGACCGCCCTTGTATTTGTGGCGATCGTGATCTTCGGACTTTTTTCCTTAAGCAGGTTGTCAGTGGACTTGCTTCCGGAGATAGAGACGAACACCATCATGGTGATGACGGCCTATCCCGGCGCCAGCGCTTCGGATATCGAGATGAATGTTTCGAAGCCCTTGGAAAACGTGTTGAATAGCGTAAGCGACTTGAAGCATATCACGTCGCAATCCCGTGAGAATATATCGATCGTAACGTTGGAATTTAATTATGGCATCGATATCGATGTCGCCACGAACGATGTCCGCGACAAACTGGACATGGTGGAGTCTTCCCTACCCGATGACGTAGAGAATCCGATCATTTTCAAGTTCGGTACGGATGATATCCCCATCTTGATCCTTTCCGTGACTGCGGAGGAGAGCACGAACGCTCTTTACAAGATCTTGGACGATAAGGTATCCAACCCATTGGCCCGTATCAGTGGCGTGGGTGCCGTGTCTATCTCCGGTACGCCGATCCGTGAGTTGCAAGTGTACTGCGACCCGTACAAGTTGGAGGCTTACGGCCAGACCATCGAAGGTATCTCTACCATCATCGCACAAGAGAACCGGAATACACCGGGAGGTAGTGTAGATATCGGCTCTAATACCTACTCCTTGCGTGTTCAAGGAGAATTCACGGACGCTAAGCAGATGCTAGACCTAGTGATCGGTAGCCAGAACGGAAAGAACGTATATCTGCGTGACGTGGCCCGTGTAGAGGACAGTATCGAGGAACGTGCGCAAGAGACGTTCAACAACGGCACGAAAGGTGGTATGATCGTCATACAGAAACAGTCCGGAGCGAACTCGGTGAACATCGCCAAGAAGGTACACCAGAAACTTCCGGAGATACAGGCTAGCTTACCCTCAGACGTGAAGCTGGACGTAATCATGGATACTTCCACGAATATCTTGAATACGATCGATAGCTTGAAAGAGACGATCATGATTACCTTTATCATCGTTATGTTGGTGGTATTCGTGTTCTTGGGACGTTGGAGGGCCACGTTTATCATTATCTTGACCATCCCGATCTCCTTGATCGCTTCTTTCGCTTATTTGCTGGCCTCGGGTAATACGTTAAACATTATCTCGTTGAGCTCACTTTCTATCGCTATCGGCATGGTGGTGGACGACGCTATCGTGGTATTGGAGAACGTAACGACCCATATCGAGCGGGGTAGCCAGCCGAAACAGGCCGCCGTACACGCCACGAACGAGGTGGCTATCTCGGTTATCGCCTCCACCCTTACGATGTTGGCGGTGTTCTTGCCGTTGACGATGGTTACGGGTATGGCGGGTATCTTATTTAAGCAGTTGGGATGGATCGTTAGTATCATCATGATCGTTTCTACGGTAGGCGCCTTGACATTGACCCCGATGCTTTGCTCACAGTTATTACGCCAGCAACCGGAGAAGGGTAAATTGTACCGGATGTTCTTCACGCCTATCGAAAAGGGATTGAACGCCTTGGATCGCGGTTACGGACGCTTCTTGAACTGGGCCGTACGCCACCGGAAAACGGTGATCGTAGGCGCTACGCTGATCTTCATCGGCAGTATGATGCTGATACCGGTCATCAAGACGGAATTTTTCCCGACGCAAGATAACGCACGCATCGGTATAACGATTGAGTTGCCGATCGGTACACGGCAGGATATTACCCGTGAGTTAGCTCTCGACATCGACAAGAAGTTCCGTGAGAAATATCCGGAGATACTGATCAGTAACTTCACGGAAGGTACGGCGGATACGGATAATACCTTCGCCCAGCTAAGCAATAACGGTACGCATATTATCGAGTTCAATATAAACCTGACTAGCGTGGGCGACCGTGAGAGAGGTCTTACCGAGATTTGCGAGTTGATGCGGCAGGACTTAGCCCAATACAGCGAGATCAAGAAATTCGAGGTACTCGCCGGAGGGCAGGAAGGTTCTATGGGTGGAGAGACCTCGGTTAACATCGAGATCTATGGTTTTGATTTCGCCCAGACGGATGCCGTGGCGAATGAGATCGCCCGTCGTATGAGAAATGTAAAAGGATGCTCGCAAGTAAATATCAGCCGTGAGGATTATATCCCGGAATACCAGATCGACTTCGACCGGGAGAAACTGGCCATCAACGGGCTGAACGTAACAACCGCCTCCATGTATCTCCGAAACCGTGTAAATGGTTCCACCGCTTCAAAATATCGTGAGGATGGAGATGAGTATGATATCAAGGTACGTTACGCCCCAGAGTTCCGTGAGTCCGTAGAGGATCTTGAGAATATTTTGATCTATAACAATGAGGGCAAAGGCATCCGCATCCGTGATTTAGGCAAGGTAGTGGAACGTATGACTCCCCCGACCATCGAGCGTAAAGACCGTGAGCGTGTGATCACCGTATCTGCCGTAGCGGGTAAGGGAGCGGCATTGAGCGACTTGGTTGCCGCCGCCCGGAACGAGTTGAAACAAATGGATATCCCATCCGACGTAAGTTGGCAGTTGGGTGGAACATTCGAAGATCAGCAGGATACATTTACCGATTTGGGCATCTTGATGGTATTGATCATCATCTTGGTATTCATCGTGATGGCTGCCCAGTTCGAGTCGTTGGTAGACCCGTTCGTGATCATGTTCTCTATCCCATTCGCCTTTACAGGTATCGTATTGGGATTGGCGGTCACGCAGACACCATTGGGCGTTATGGCTTTGATCGGCGTGATCATGTTGATGGGTATCGTGGTTAAGAACGGTATCGTGCTGATCGACTATACGATCTTATGCCGGGAGCGTGGCATGGGTATTATCACGTCGGTAGTGACTGCCGGTAAATCCCGTCTCCGTCCGGTATTGATGACAACGTTGACGACCGTTTTGGGTATGATCCCGATGGCGGTGGGAACCGGCGAGGGTTCCGAGATGTGGCGCTCGATGGGTATGACTGTGGCTTGGGGTCTTTCCGTATCCACCTTGATTACCTTGATTATTGTTCCGACGGTCTATGCCGTATTCGCCGCCAACGGCGTAAAACGAAGACGCCGCAAAATAAGGAAGGCATTACGAAATAATTAATTATCTTTGCGTACCATAGGGAAGCCGAGGCCAAGCAAACCTCGATGGGCATTGTTAGGTCATAACAATGCCCATTGTAAGGTGCTTACGATGCCCATTATAAGCAGGCTTGAATGCCCATCGTAAGAAAAGCTTCCCTACGGATATGCGATCTCATAAAAAACAACTATATGAAAGCGATATTTATATCTTTCAATCAAGCGTATTACGAAGCTATCGTCAGTATCATGGACCGTAATAACCTTAAAGGTTTTACCTATTGGGATGTCGTGCAAGGACGGGGAAGTAAAACAGGCGAGCCACATTACGGCAATCACGCTTGGCCTACCTTGAATTCAGCTATCCTTACGATGGTAGAAGACGAGAAGGTCGATCATTTTCTGGAAATCCTACACAACTTAGACAAGGAAACGGAAGCGCAAGGGCTTCGGGCCTTCGTCTGGAATATAGAGAAAACCATCTAACTTAATTTTTCGAAACAACTATATTAATCTATTGATATGGACAAATCAATCCTGTTTACACCCGGTAAGATCGGTCCGCTAACACTTAGGAACCGCACGATCCGGGCCGCCGCATTCGAGAGTATGTGCCCGGGAAACGCTCCCTCGGAGCAGTTATTCAACTATCACACATCCGTAGCCGCCGGAGGGATCGGCATGACGAACATAGCTTATGCCGCCGTGACGCAAAGCGGCTTGTCGTTCGAGCGTCAGCTGTGGATGCGTCCGGATATTATTCCCGGCCTCCGCAAGCTCACCGACGCTATCCATAAAGAGGGAGCCGCCGCTTCCATCCAGTTAGGCCATTGTGGTAATATGTCGCATAAGCGGATTTGCGGATGCACGCCTATTTCAGCGTCCAGCGGTTTCAACCTCTACTCTCCCACGATCGTACGAGGTATGAGACAATCCGAGATCGCTTCCATGGCTCGTGCCTACGGTGAGGCCGTACGATTGGCACGTGAGGCAGGTATGGACGCTGTCGAGATCCATGCCGGGCATGGTTATCTGATCAGCCAATTCCTTTCCCCGTACACCAACCACCGGAAAGACGAATATGGAGGAAGCCTTGAGAACCGTATGCGCTTCATGAGAATGTGTATGGAAGAGGTGATGAAAGCAGCAGGTTCCGACATGGCCGTAACCGTAAAGACCAATATGCGGGACGGGTTCAAGGGAGGACTTGAAATAGACGAATGCCTAGAAGTAGCCCGTACACTCCAAGACCAATGCGGAGCGCATGCCTTAGTACTAAGCGGCGGATTCGTGAGCCGTGCCCCCATGTATGTAATGCGGGGAGAAATGCCGATCCGTACGATGGCGTATTATATGCCTCGCGGCTATCTACCGATTGGAATCCGCATGGTAGGTAAATATATGATTCCCTCGGAACCGTTTAAGGAGGCTTACTTCCTTGAAGATGCGTTGAAATTCCGCAAAGCCTTACATTTACCTCTTATTTACGTAGGAGGATTGGTCTCCAGAGACAAGATCGAGGAGGTACTGAACGACGGGTTCGAGTTTGTGGCCATGGCACGTGCCTTGGTGAACGAGCCGGGCTTCGTCAACCGTATGAAAGAAGACGAGCACGCTCGTTGCGATTGTGGGCATAGCAACTATTGTATCGCCCGTATGTATAGTGAGGATATGGTCTGTCATAAGAACGTGAAAGGTCTTCCGGAATGTATCGTACGTGAAATCAAAAGGCTTGAATATAAATAATGGAAAAGAAATGGGCTTTAGTCACGGGGGCCAGCTCCGGAATAGGTCTCGCCTATGCCGAGGAACTAGCCTCACGAGGCTATCAGTTAGTGATCGTCAGCAATGAGGAGCAGGCGATCCGGGAGAAAGGTGAGTTCCTCTCCGAGAAATATGGTATAGAAGTTTTGCCGCTTTATCGTGATTTGGCGATCCCCGGGGCGGCCAAGGAGCTATATGATACTTGCCAAGAGAAAAACATCCCAATAGAGGTATTGGTCAATAACGCCGGTATGTTTTTTTTCTGCGAGACCTTACAAGCTAAGGCCAACATCGTCGAGAAAATGCTCTACCTCCACGTGACCACTCCTACCCAGCTTTGTTATTATTTCGGGCAAGAGATGAAGAAACTGCGTCATGGATATATCCTCAATATGTCATCCCTATCTTGTTGGCTACCTTATCCGGGAATTACGCTGTACGCTTCCACCAAGCGATACTTGAAAAGTTTCTCCCGGGGCTTGCGTTCAGAGTTACTGGATTATGGAGTAAGCGTAACCGTACTTTGTCCCGGCGCCGTCGCCACGAATTTATATAACCTAAGCGACAACTTAAAGATCTTAGCGATCCGCCTAGGTATCATGATGCGTCCGGAAAAACTGGCTAAAAAAGGGATTAATGCCTTGTTTCACCACCGGGCTTCCCTATTACCGGGCCTCTTCAACAAAATATGCACACCCCTCGTAATGCTCCTCCCCCACGGCCTTGTCCGCTGGATCATGCGAACCACGAAATTAGTGAAGCTAGATCGATAATCCGACAAATAACATGCGAAATATTTGTCACATCAAACAAAAATCGTATCTTTGCACCGCTTTTTAGCCCCGTACCGTGTGATGGGAAATTAGGAAGCAAAATAACTAATTTTGAGTAACACAAAAATTAAAGAAAATGAAGACATTTGAGTTAGAAGGAAAAGGAAGAGAGATCGTCGCTCGTTCCGCTGATCAGAAAAGAGCCTTGAAGGCAATGCGTAAGAACAATGAAATTCCCGCTGTATTATACGGTGGCGAAAAAGTAACTCACTTCACGGTTACAAAAGAAGCCGTTCGTAAGTTGGTTTACACTCCGGAGATTTTCGTTGTTGAGTTAAGCATTGACGGTAACAAGACGATGGCAATCGTTAAGGACATGCAGTTCCAACCTGTAACTGACGAAATCCTTCACATGGACTTCTTGGAAGTATCTAAGGACAAAGCCGTAGTAATGGAAGTTCCGGTTGTTTTGGAAGGTCACGCAGAAGGTGTTAAAGCCGGTGGTAAGTTGTCTCTTCAAATGAGAAAACTGAAAGTGAAAGCTATATACGATCAAATCCCTGAAAAGTTGACGATTAATGTGGATCACCTTGGCTTAGGTAAGACTATGCAGGTAGGTGCTTTGCACTTCGAAGGTCTTGAATTGATGAACGCTAAAAACGCTGTTGTTTGCGCCGTTCAATTGACTCGTGCCGCTCGTGGTGCTCAGGCTAAAGGATAATCTGAGGTAAAAACATTATTACAATACATGAAGGGGAGGATATTCATAGAATGTTCTTCCCCTTTCTTTTATAGATTCGAGGATAATGAAATATTTGATAACAGGACTTGGTAATATCGGTTCCGAATATTGGGGAACCCGCCATAATATAGGTTTCCGGGTTGTCAACCATCTGGTAGAGAGCGTAGGAGGCAATTTCACTGAGGAGCGATACGGGGCAATCGCACGCATACGGGTGAAAAACTGTGACTTGATCGTGCTAAAGCCGAATACCTTTATGAACCTCAGCGGCAACGCCGTTCGGTACTGGTTGCAAAAAGAGAACATTCCCGTGGAAAATCTATTGATCGTCGTAGATGATCTGGCATTGCCATTCGGAACCTTACGCTTGAAACCAAAGGGTAGCGACGCCGGGCATAACGGGTTGAAGAATATCGCCCAGTTATTGAATACGCAGGAATATTCCCGCCTTCGTTTCGGCATAGGCAGCGATTTCCCACGGGGCGGACAGATCGATTACGTGCTAGGGAAATTTCCCCCGGAGGAATTGCAATTGATGCCAGAGATATTGGATCGTGCGACAGAGATCATCAAGAGCTTCTGCCTCGCCGGCATCCAGATTACGATGAATCAATTTAATAATAAATAAAAAGAGACTGAGAATACAGATATGAACGAGGTACGTATCGATAAATGGATGTGGGCGACCCGTATCTTTAAGACCCGCACGATAGCCGCGGAAGCTTGCAAGAAAGGGCGTATCATGATAGGTGGAGTAACGATCAAACCTTCCCGCATGATCAAGGTCGGCGATGTGATCCAAGTGCGTAAACCGCCGATCACCTTCTCTTTTAAGGTAATCGGATTGATCGAGAATCGTGTGGGCGCAAAGCTCGTCCCGAATTACTTGGAGAACGTGACAACCCCGGATCAGTATGAGATTCTGGAGATGAACCGTATCTCCGGTTTCGTGAACCGTGCGAAAGGTCTCGGACGTCCTACCAAGAAAGACCGTCGTGAACTGGAGCAATTCACTGAGCCGGAATTCATGGATGACGGATTCGATTTCGAGTTCGACTTTGGAGAAGAGGAAGAGTAGTAAGCATGCTGATTTCCATTTAATTACATTTACCAATATTTTCATCAAGAAGTAAAAGTATTTTCACCTAGAGGTAAAACTGTTTACATACTGATGTAACGACATTTACCTCTAGAGGAAAAAACATTTACCATTAGAGGTAAATGGCGTTACAACGGTATGTAAACGGCAATTATCCCTATTGATTCTCCTCGGAAAGCAGATTCCCCTCCTCATCCCAGCTACGCCAGACACCAGATTTCTTCCCTGCCGTATAGAACATCTCATACAACAAATTTCCCTTATCACTCCAGATACGCCAAGGGCCGTCCTTTTGCCCTTCCTTATAAGAAGCCAGGCCGATCAGCTGACCGTTCTCATTATATGTACGCCATTCTCCGTGAAAGATCCCATGATAATAGGAACGCACCTCGGCGATCTTGCCACTCGGATAATAAATCACGTAAGTTCCCTCCGGACGGCCATCTTTCAAATATAACTCCATCTTAAGCATACCATCGTCATAAAATTCCGTATAACGACCCGTATATGGAGTGGTTTGCGTGGCATCGGTATAATACTGTCCTTCGCTTAAAACCAAGTCTTGCGCTTGTACGGTCCATGAGGCCCCCGCCATAAAAGCAGAAAATAACAATAGCTTTTTATTCATGATACATTCTTATCTAAATTATATGCGAAAAGACACCGAGGGATCTTTCCGGATACCTCAGTGCCCCAAACAAATTCACAGCCTATTCAAAGTCAAGCTAAATTAATATTCAGTGTTATTCGGATCGAAGTTGGTCCAGTTAGCGGCCCAGTCATTCTTGCCATCAAAAGCTCCCTTATAAGATACCTTCTCGAAGAAAGCGTCGTTCAAAGCCGTATCAGAGAAATCCGCTCCGTCAATCTTATCCGCTATGATCGATGTATAGTCACCATCTTTAGCGATGATATCATTGCTGGAAGCGTAAGTAAGGTTGCTCAAGTCTGCTGTCTGAAAGTAATTTTGGCTAGTTTCATCCTTGAAATTCTCCCACATACCGGCGAAGATCACATTCTTAACAACCGCACCCACATTTGCGTTTTGCAGATACAAACCGTATGGCCAACCCACGAAAATCGAGTTATACACATTCAAGGAAGAGTTACGGCGGATGTGCATAGCGGCTTGGAATGATCCACCCTTAGCGCCATTAGCCGCATCTTCCGTAACATAAAAGATATCATTTTCCGTTTTACCAGCTGATTCACCATAGAACGGACCGATCAAGGTCACGTTAGAAAAGACCGGAGTGGTAAGTGGAGTATTATTGGAACCATCAGCGTCGTTATCAGACTCGAAGCCATTGGACTTGGACGTATCAGCGTGCTTCGGGTCGCGAACGCCTAACAAGAACTGCAATTTACCTTGGAATCCATAGTCCGTATCAAACTCATCATCCCAACCTTTGTAAGCAATCAGGTGTTTTGCGTTTACCGTACCGCCAAACCACTCGAATGAGTCGTCGCCACAGAAAGAGACCTGCACGTATTCGATCGTAGTGCCACGGCCAACACCACCGCAAGTCAAACCATTGATCTCCTTATTTGGCTCCAATGGATAACCGGCGAACTCGATACGGACATATTTCACGATACCGGAGTTATCTTCCGGATCCTTTCCACCGTAGTAAGAACGAGGACCGCCCTCTATCTGAGCCTCGCCAGCCGTATTATTCACGATAGACTTGCCACAAAGAATCAAGCCACCCCAATCACCATAGGTACGAGAAGCTTTCGGTTGGTCGGAAGTGAACACGATCGGTTTCTCCGCCGTACCCTCGGCGATGAGCTTTCCGCCACGCTCGACGATCAAGGAGCCTTTAGACGATTTCTCCCCCTTGATTACCGTTCCCGGCTCGATCGTCAAGGTCACGCCATCCGTCACATATACGAAACCTCTCAACAGGTTGTTATCAGCAGCCTTCAAGGTCATATCCGAGGTAATCTCACCTTCCAATATAACATCTTGAGTTTTCTCTACAGGCGGCTCTACATTTACGAGATCATCATCGTCGCCACAAGCGGTTGTTCCAAACATCGTGGCCATACAGAAAGCGGCGGCCACACCTTTTAATAATAACTTGTTCATAAGTAAACGAATTTAGTTTATATGAGTGAATTCAAATTAAAACTTCACGGCTACACCTAGATTCACGGTCACACCCGGACGATAGCTACGGATTAATTGCTCGACCTCCCGTTTCTCTCCGGAAGCCTCTGTTAATTCTAGGAATTGTTTATATTCTACTTTTGAGTTCAATAGATCTTTTACGCCTCCCTTGACCTCCACGTATTTACCGATCTTCTTCGAGAAACTCAAGTCCAAGGAGTTACGGGGCATCTCATAGATATCGGGAATATCATCGTTCGGGTTCTGCTTCGGTACGCCTACCGTCTCAATACGCTTGCCAATCCGGTTATACAAGGCGGAGGCTGAGATTCCTGCGTTGTCATTCTGATAGAATAAGCCCGTATTGATCAAGTAAGGGGATTGCCCCTGCATCGCACGATCCCGCTCGAAAGAGCCCTCGGCGAAATACACCCTACTATGGATATAAGCCCCGTTGAATACGAAGCTCAAGCCTTTCAGACCGATAAAGTCCAGATTCTTCTTGATATCCAGCTCCACGCCGAAAGCATTCGCATGATCGGCGTTGTGGTATGTGTACTGCAATCCGGAACCCGCTTCCATATAGGTTTGCTCGATCGGATTATCGAACCGTTTGTAGAAACCGCCGATCGTCACCGTCTCACCCGGAGCCGGGTAAAATTCATAACGCAGATCCATATTATTCGCATAAGCGTTCTTCAAGTTTACGTTACCCGTGATATTCGCATCTAAGGCGAAATCATAATATACGTAAGGTACGATCTCCCGGAACTCCGCCCTATTCACGGAACGTCCATAAGCCAAGCGTACTTGGTGCTTCTCATTCAAATTATAAGCGATGTTGACGGAAGGAAAGAAATCCGTAGCGTTCTGATCCAGATGCACCGGTTTTATACCGTCCGACTCATAACCATCTAATTTCAATTGATAGTACTCCATACGTACACCTACGTTCGCATTCAGCCTCTCTCCCCAGTTCAGTTTAGCGGCTACGTAAGCGGCACCCAGCAGATTATCGGAAGTATAAGAGTCGCTCTTGTTCGTACTCTCTTTCATATAGATACGATCGGTCGATATATTTGCGTCCGAGAAGACCGAACTGTAGTCCCATTCGGCAAAACGGTCATAACCACTTCCCAGCATATTATAGACAAAACGACGGGCATCAAAGTTACGTTTCTTAAACTCTCCATATACCCCCGTGTTCAAGACAGGGGTAAACATCTCCGAAACGGCGAACTTATGCTCGTAATTCAAGGCGGTGGAAGCGCTGTTATCTTTCAAGTCTTGATAATAACGAGTCGGGTCGGACACATAATAACGAGAGTCACCATCCGTCGTACTCTCCAAAGATTTTACCACCTTGCGATCCGGTTCCTTGTAAGCGGCGAAAGCATAACCTAACGTCCAATCCAGTTTATTCATATCTTCTCTCAATTTATGCTCCCCGCTTAGCTGGCCGGAATAGGTAGTGCGTCCGGTATAAAGGGATTCCCATTTCCGGATATTTTGGTCGGAGTAGAAATCCGTTCCCTCTCGTTGCGATAAGGAAGAGGTTCCACGCTGGTTGAAGAAATTCCTGAACTCATATTTGCTCGTTCCCTTCATCAACGACCAGTTGAACAAGGCTCCTAGTTTTGTCGTATTCTTATATTGTACATCATCGTAGCGGTAACGGTATGAGGATTGATCCTTGGCCATGTCGTACGAGAGGTAGTTGTTGTTTTTCATCTCGTAATAATCATAGCCCGTGCTATAGTTCACACTGGTGATATTACCGATCTTCATGTCACCGATATCAAAGGTACGATTCATCGTGAACGTCAGTTTCTGTTCCGGCATCGCCGTGAAATGACACACGTTCCATCCCGTATTCACCCGCTTCGTAAACGCCGCCGCATCCGCTGCCGATATGTCGTTCAAATGAGATGGGGCGTTCGAGGGTAACATTCGGGAGCCAGCGCCAAAGCCCAGATAATCCAAGGCGGAACCTTTCGTCAGTTGGAAATCTCGGAAAGCGGAGTTTGTATTAAACCCGACTTGATAGGAGACGTTGAGCGTATTACCCTCGGGAATATTCTTTGTCATCACCCGCACGAAACCGCCGGAGAAATCCGCCGGAAGCTCGGCCGAGGGGCTCTTGTAGATCATCATGTTATCGATCAAGGAAGAGGGAAGCACATCGAACGAGAAGGCACGGCTGTCCGTCTCGCTGGAAGGGGTCGTGGCGTTGTTCAGCCATACATTATTATAACGTTGCGCCAGACCCCGGACCACGATGAAACGGTCGTCCACGATGGTGATTCCCGGGATACGGCGTAGTACCTCGGCGGCATCGCTATCCTGTGTTTTACTGATTTGCTGGGCGGAGATACCATTCACGACCGGAAGGCTCTTGCGTACGGTATTTAATACGGCCATCTCGGTTCCCAATTTCCGTTGGGCCACTACGACCACATTCTGTAATTGGAGGTTAGCGTCGGAAAGCTCGATATTCAACACCGCCTCTTGGCGTGCGACTACCGGAACATCCTTTACCGTTTGCGTTTGGTACGACACGTAAGAGGCGGCTACCGTATAAGTACCTGGTCTCACGTTCTCGATACGGAAATTACCGTCTATATCCGTGATAGCGCCAACCGTAGTCCCCTCGATCACGACCGAGGCGCCGATCAACGGTTCTTTCATCTTAGCGTCCGTAACCGTCCCGCAGATAACCCCTGTTTGTGCCCATAGAGAGAATGACAGGAAAACTCCCATCCAGAAAAGCCCTAACCTTTTCAATCTTTTGCCCCTTAAACTCTTTCCCATTATCTTACTACTTATTATTTCATCTTTGATTTCGACGCAAAAGTACGGGGGCGGTATTTCAAAGATGTTTAGATCCGATAACAATAAAGACAACAAATGTTACATTTTTAAGACCGCAACTTTTCCTTATCGTTTGACATAGCTAACGTATTTTTACTACATTTGCACTCCTGAATGCATAAAGACATTTAATAACATGAAGAACATTAAAATTTTCCCGAAAGACTGGTTGCAGTTGCATCCCTATAAACAAAGCACTCCCGTGGATTCCTATTATACCGGAATAGCGAACCGTATCTACGATATCATGGAGAAAACCGAGTTGGTAAACTCCTTCGAGGGCGAGGAAACAAAACAGATCTGTATCCGCATGGCCGCCTACTTCGAGGACGTGATCTCCGGCATGGGGATTTGGCGTGCCTTCATCCTTACCCATAAGGAGCTATACGGCAAATACCTCCCCTTCTACACTCCGGACGATCATTATTATGACGATGAGGTGAACCTTGAGGACGTGCGTTTCCTCCTTTGGCATTATACCCAGCAGTATCACGGCTATCGTAAAGGCACTTTCGTCAGTCCGGACAACCCTGCCAACGAATCCACCGGCATGCTTATCTACGACCTGTTCTGCAAAGAGTGGACCACGGCGCCGGAGAATACCCGCATGGCCAAGCTTTTCGCCCTTGATACCCGCTACGAGCGGCAAGCGGATTACGACCGTCTATTGCAATGGTTCCATTACGAATCCTATATCCTGCCTGAGTCGGCCCGGGAACTGAGCGACTTCGCCCACGACCGCTGGAAGGAGCAGCCCGACCTCAACCAAGAGCAGCTTAACAACCTGCTCGTCAACAGCCACGGCATGATGGCCTACACCAGCAAGACCTCCTTGCTAGGTCTGACCTCCCCGCAATGGCTGGCAAAGATATTGCCCGCCGAGCATCCCGACCATGCGGTATTTCAGAACACCGCCGACGAGTCTGTAGCCACCCTGCCCGACGATATGCTGGAGGAAAACCGCCAACAATACGAGACTTTCCGCAAAGCCGCAGGTGACAAACTGCTTCTCTATTTCGACAAGACCGAAGATGCACAAACATTTATCACGGAGACTTCCGGCCTTATCCCCGCCGAGAACTTCCATCTTCCCGAGGACTGGCAAGGCAAGAAGCTAGCGATCTACGCCACGCCCGAGGAAGGCGCCCAAGTCATTACCCGTGACGTGGAGCTGATCAAGGATGAGAACAATCCCTTCTACGACGCCAACCGTGCCGCCAAGCAAGCGCTCTCTTTCTTCATCGTGAAACATTGCAGCGTTTACTTCCTGAAAGAGCTGGTAGACCGAGGCATGTTGGCCGACGCACAAACGAAAAGCCTTACCAGCCCGGAACGTGGCAAGGCGATCATACAAGATAATTGGAAATTCCTATCCCGCTATTTCATCCGAGAATATCCCGATAGATAAAACAGATAGGAAGCGACATCACAATCCGTGACAGCGCTTCCGGAAAAAAAGAAGCACCGTCGCAATCCGTGACAGCGCTTCCGGAAAAAAAGAAGCACCGTCGCAATCCGTGACAGCGCTTCCGGAAAAAAAGAAGCACCGTCGCAATCCATGACAGCGCTTCCGGAAAAAAAGAAGCACCGTCGCAATCCATGACAGCGCTTCCGGAGAAAAAGAAGCACTGTCGCAAAACGTGACGGTGCTTCTTTTTTAGTTTGTCTTTCATTTAGAAAACTAACCAGCCAAATATCTTTCAAATAAAAAGAATAAACCCAATAAATACTTACAAATAGAAACATCAGATAAGATATTCTTATCTTTTCTCCGTTCTTTCGCTCCTATAAGCAATCACATTATGCCATTAATACCTATATTTGCGAAACAAATTAACACAATAATCATTTATACGCAAACATAAGGTCAACAAATGAAAACAAACAGAAATCATTTTAATAGCAGACAAGGATTATACGACCCGTCTTATGAACATGACGCTTGTGGAGTAGGAATGTTAGTAAATATCCACGGCGAGAAATCGCACGACATCATCGAATCAGCCCTTAAGGTACTAGAGAACATGAGGCATCGAGGCGCTGAGGGAGCCGATAACAAAACGGGTGACGGAGCGGGAATCCTATTACAGATCCCTCATGAGTTCATCCTCCTGCAAGGAATTCCGGTTCCAGAGAAAGGCAAATATGGCACCGGACTAATCTTTCTCCCCAAAGACGAGGAACAGCAAGCAAGCATCCTCAGTATCCTCATCGAGGAGATCGAGAAAGAGGGATTAACCTTGATGCACTTACGCAAAGTTCCCGTTCATACGGAAATCCTGGGAAAGGACGCACAAGCGACCGAACCGGATATCAAGCAGATATTCATCATCGGCTGCAACGATCAGCAAGAGCTGGAACTAAAGCTATACCTCATACGTAAGCGGGTCGAGAAAAGGGTATCGGCCACCGACCTTCCGGCCAAGGATGATTTCTATATAGCGTCTCTTTCCACCAAAAACATCGTTTACAAAGGCATGCTGGAATCCATGCAGCTACGCCATTACTTTCCGGACCTGACGCAACCTTATTTCACTAGCGGACTGGCCTTGGTACACTCACGTTTCAGCACCAACACCTTCCCCACTTGGAGTCTGGCGCAACCTTTCCGCCTACTGGCACATAACGGGGAAATCAACACGATACGAGGCAACCGGGGATGGATGGAGGCCCGGGAGAGCGTACTCTCCTCCCCCAGAATCCCGGATATCAACGATATACGCCCGATCATCCAGCCGGGCATGAGTGACAGTGCCTCACTGGATAACGTATTGGAATTCTTCGTGGCCTCCGGGATGAGCCTGCCGCATGCCATGGCGATGCTGGTACCGGAGAGTTTCAACGAGAAGAACCCGATCTCCGAAGACCTAAAGGCTTTCTACGAATATCACTCCATCTTGATGGAACCGTGGGACGGGCCTGCCGCCCTGCTCTTTAGCGACGGACGCTACGCCGGAGGCATGCTAGACCGTAACGGTCTCCGCCCCGCCCGTTACCTGATCACGAAACATGACATGATGGTCGTGGCCTCCGAAGTCGGCGTCATGGATTTCGAGCCTAACGAGATCAAGGAAAAAGGCCGTCTGCAACCCGGAAAGATCTTACTCATCGATACTGAGAAAGGCGAGATTTATTACGATAGCGAGCTGAAGGAACAACTGGCGAACGCCCAGCCCTACCGTACTTGGCTGGAGAAAAACCGGGTGGAATTGGACGAGTTGAAATCCGGCCGTAAGATCCCTCATAAGGTAGAGGGATACGACAAGCTACTGCGTACGTTCGGATACAGCCGTGAGGATATCGAACGTATCATCGTACCGATGTGCACGGGAGGGGCGGAACCGGTCGGCTCCATGGGCAACGATACGCCACTGGCCGTATTATCCGCCCGTCCGCAAATCCTCTATAATTATTTCCGCCAACAATTCGCCCAAGTAACCAACCCGCCGATCGACCCGATCCGCGAGGAACTCGTCATGAGCCTGACCGAGTATATCGGGGCCGTGGGAAGCAATATCTTAGTTCCAACCGAGAGCCACTGTAAAATGGTTCGGCTGAACCATCCGATCTTGACCAATACACAACTGGATCTCCTGTGTAACATCCGGTATAAGGGCTTTAAAAGTGTTAAGCTCCCCACTTTGTTTGACGCAGAGAAAGGATGCGCAGGACTGAAAGCCGCCTTGGACGAATTATGTAAACAAGCGGAGCAATCCGTCACCGACGGCGTTAACTACATCATTTTAAGCGACAGGAACGTAGATGAGAAAAAAGCGGTGATCCCCTCCCTGTTAGCGGTAAGCGTCGCGCATCACCATCTGATCTCCGTGCAGAAAAGGGTGCAAACAGCGCTGGTAGTGGAAACCGGCGAGATGCGTGAGGTAATGCACGCCGCCCTCTTACTAGGCTACGGAGCCAGTGCCATCAACCCTTATATAGCTTTCGCTATCTTGGATGATCTGGTAGACAAACAAGAGATACAATTGAATTACGAGACCGCCGAGAAGAATTACGTGAAAGCCATTTGCAAGGGTTTATTCAAGGTTATGAGCAAGATGGGGATCAGCACGATCCGCAGTTACCGGGGAGCGAAGCTTTTCGAGGCGATCGGCCTAAGCCGGGATCTGGCAGATACTTACTTCGGGGGAACCACCAGCAACATCGGTGGTATCCGCTTGGAAGAGATAGCGGCAGATGCGATCGCCATGCACAATGACGCATTCTCCCACCCCACGGATTCTTTATTGGAACATAAAGGCATTTATTCCTTCCGCAAGGATGGCGAGAAACACGCTTGGAACCCGGATACCATTTCCATGCTTCAACTGGCTACCCGCTTGGGGAGCTACAAGAAATTCAAGGAATATTCCCATGTGGTTGATGAGAAGGAAAGCCCCATATTCTTGCGTGACTTCCTGACCTTCAAACAACGCACCCCGATCCCCTTGGAGCAGGTAGAGCCGGAAGAAGCGATCATGCGCCGCTTTGTCACGGGAGCGATGAGCTTCGGCTCTATCAGCCGGGAAGCGCACGAGACGATAGCTATAGCCATGAACAAGATACACGGACGCAGTAACACGGGCGAGGGTGGTGAGGACTCGGCTCGTTTCATCCCCCGTGAGGACGGGTTATCGCTCCGCTCCGCCATCAAGCAAGTAGCCTCCGGACGCTTCGGCGTGACCACGGAATATCTGGTAAACGCCGACGAGATCCAGATCAAGGTCGCCCAAGGAGCGAAACCGGGCGAAGGAGGACAGCTTCCCGGCTATAAGGTGAACGATATCATAGCGAGAACCCGTCACTCGATCCCGGGTATCTCTCTGATCTCTCCCCCACCTCACCACGATATTTACTCGATCGAGGACTTGGCGCAATTGATCTTCGATCTGAAGAACGTGAACCCTCAAGCCGAGATCAGCGTGAAACTCGTATCCGAGAGTGGCGTGGGAACCATCGCCGCCGGTGTAGCCAAGGCAAAAGCGGACCGGATCGTGATCTCCGGGGCAGAAGGAGGAACGGGGGCTTCCCCGATAAGCTCTATCCGTTACGCCGGAATCCCACCCGAGCTAGGACTATCCGAGACTCAACAGACGCTCGTGATGAACGGCCTCCGGGGACAAGTCCGCTTGCAAACAGACGGACAATTGAAAACCGGACGGGATATCGTATTGATGGCGATGCTGGGTGCCGAGGAGTTTGGATTCGCCACCTCCGCCTTGATCGTCTTAGGCTGTGTGATGATGCGTAAATGCCATATGAACACGTGTCCGGTAGGTGTCGCTACCCAAGATGAGGAATTACGTAAACGCTTTCATGGCCGACACGAATATTTGGTGAATTTCTTCACCTTCCTCGCCCGTGAAGTTCGGGAATATCTGGCAGAGCTAGGCTATACGAAACTAGACGATATCATTGGCCGTACGGACTTACTCATGCGTAAACCTTCCGATCATATCGAGAAACATGATCTATTGGATCTCAGCCGCTTGATCCATCTACCGGAACAAGCCGCCACGCAGGCCATCCATCATGTCACCCGTCAACTCCATGCGATCGACAACGTGAAAGATGTGGATATAATCCGTCACGCAAAGGCTGCCATCGAATCCGGACAGGAAGTATCGTTGGATTACGCGATAGCCAACACCGATCGTTCCGTAGGAGCCATGCTTTCCGGCGAGATCGCCAAGCGGTACGGGAACATCGGGTTACCGGAGAACACCCTGCATATCAAGTTCAAGGGGGCGGCGGGCCAGAGCTTCGGAGCCTTTCTGGCTCACGGCGTACATTTCCGGTTGGAAGGCGAGGCGAACGACTATCTCGGAAAAGGATTGAGTGGCGGACACATCAGTTTAATGCCTCCGGTACGCTCCACCTTTATAGCGGAAGACAATACGATAGCCGGTAATACCTTATTATATGGAGCTACCAGCGGTGAGGTTTATATCAACGGCCGGGTCGGAGAGCGTTTCTGCGTGCGAAACTCCGGGGCGATCGCTGTCGTGGAAGGTGTAGGCGACCATTGCTGTGAGTATATGACCGGAGGCCGGGTTGTCGTCTTAGGCAATACAGGCCGGAACTTCGCCGCCGGAATGAGTGGCGGTGTCGCTTACGTATGGAACAAGAATGGTGATTTCGATTATTATTGCAACATGGAAATGGTAGAGCTTTCCTTGATCGAGGATAGCACCTCACGGAAGGAACTTCATGAATTGATCCGCAAGCATTATCATCATACCGGCAGCCATCTGGCCGGATTAATGCTCGATAACTGGAACAAGTACGTAGATGAGTTCATCCAGATCGTCCCGATCGAATACAAGAAAGTACTCCAAGAGGAACAGATGCGCAAACTCCAACGCAAGATCGCGGAGATGCAGAAAGACTACTAAATATTTACACAAAAACAAGAGAACTATGGGAAACCCAAGAGCATTTCTAACGATACATAGACAAGAGGCGGGCTATCGTCCCGTCCACGAACGTATAGATGATTTCAGCGAGGTAGAACAGACCTTGAACAGCGGAGACCGCCGTACGCAGGCCTCCCGCTGCATGGATTGTGGCGTACCCTTCTGCCACTGGGCCTGCCCGCTGGGTAACAAGCAACCAGAATGGCAAGATTTGTTATACAAAGGCCGTTACAAAGAGGCATATCACGTATTAGAGCAGACCGACGATTTCCCGGAGTTCACGGGACGTGTCTGCCCCGCCCTCTGCGAGAAAAGCTGCGTACTGAAACTTAGCTGCGACGAACCTGTCACGATCCGTGAGAACGAGGCGGCTATCGTGGAAGCCGCTTTCCGGGAAGGATACGTACAGCCTATCCAACCGGTACGCAACGGGAAAAAGGTAGCCGTGATCGGTAGCGGTCCCGCCGGATTGACCGTGGCGAACCAATTGAACCGGAAAGGATATGAAGTCACCGTATTCGAGAAAGATGAGTTACCGGGCGGCTTGCTACGCTTCGGCATCCCCAATTTCAAGCTAGGCAAGCACATTATCGATCGCCGTATCCGCATCATGGAGCAAGAAGGGATTCTTTTCCGTGTAAACACGATGGTCGGCAAAGAGATATTAGCGAAAGATGTAGTGAAAGATTTCGACGCTGTTTGCGTAGCGATCGGCGCCGAGGTTCCCCGGGATCTATCTATCGAGGGACGTCATTTAAGAGGCGTACATTTCGCCTTGGAGTTATTAAGCCAGCAGAACCGGATCTTAGAAGGCATCCCCATCCCGCCCAAAAGCCAGATCAATTGCAAAGGCAAGAAAGTCTTAGTGATTGGCGGAGGCGATACGGGTAGCGATTGCGTAGGGACAGCGAACCGTCATGGGGCGGCCTGTGTCACCCAGATCGAGATCATGCCCCAGCCACCCGTCGGACAGAATCCGGCGACACCTTGGCCCATGTATCCGCAAGTACTGAAAACCAGCAGCAGCCATGAGGAAGGTTGTATCCGCCGGTGGAACCTAGCCTCTAACCGTTTTATCGGAGAGAAAAACAACCTGATAGGGGTTGAGGTAGAAGAAGTCGAATGGGTTCCCTCCCCAGACGGAGGCCGTCCGCAGATGAGACAGACCGGCAAGAAAGAGATCATCGAGGCCGATCTGGTTTTCCTCGCCATGGGCTTCCTGCATCCGGAACAAGAAGGATTGATCAAAGAACTGCGATTGGCTACCGACAACCGCGATAACATCGCCGTAGACAACGCCGGATATACCGCCAACAGCAACCTATTCGCCTGCGGAGACGCTGTCAGCGGAGCGAGCCTAGTCGTAAAAGCGATGGCCTCCGGCCGTAATGTCGCCCGATCCATCGACCGTTTCTTACAAACCAACTAATTTTCAACTTTCAATTTTTAATGATCATGTGTGGTATAACAGCGATATTCAATATACACGACGGAGCGCAAGCCCTGCGTAAACAAGCGTTATTAATGAGTAAACGAATCCGTCACCGGGGGCCGGACTGGAGTGGTATCTACCAAGGCAAAACCGCTATCTTGGCCCATGAACGCCTTTCCATCGTAGACCCCGCCTCCGGAGGACAACCTTTGGTCAGCCCCGACGGGAAACTCATCCTCTGCGTCAACGGAGAGATCTACAACCATCAGGAATTACGAGAACGGTTAAAAGGCGATTACGAGTTCCAAACCGGCTCCGATTGCGAGGTGATCCTCGCCTTATACAAGAAGAAAGGGATTGATTTCATCGAGGATCTCAATGGTATTTTCGCCTTCGCTCTCTATGACGAGGAGAAAGGGGTTTACTTGATCGCCCGTGACCCGATCGGCGTGATCCCGCTCTACATCGGATACGATGACGAGGGACACTTGATGGTATCTTCCGAGTTAAAAGGACTTGAAGGCTTCGCCACTCATTACGAGCCGTTCCTCCCCGGTCATTATTTCTATAGCGAAGACCGTAAACTCACGAGATGGTACACCCGTGACTGGATGGATTATGCCAACGTGAAAGATAATCCTACCGACGTACAACAACTTCACGATGCGCTGGAAGCCGCCGTCAAACGCCAACTGATGAGCGATGTCCCTTATGGCGTCCTTCTATCCGGAGGTCTGGATTCCTCCATCACCTCCGCTATCGCCAAGAAATACGCGGCGAAACGCATCGAGACCAATGGGAAAGCGGACGCATGGTGGCCTCAACTCCACTCGTTCGCCATCGGATTGAAAGATGCCCCGGACTTGCTCGCCGCCCGTAAAGTAGCGGATGCGATCGGTACGGTTCATCATGAGATCCATTATACGATACAAGAAGGATTGGACGCTTTACGAGATGTCATTTATCATATCGAGACCTATGATGTCACTACCGTCCGAGCCTCTACCCCCATGTATTTATTGGCCCGTGTGATCCGGAGCATGGGTATCAAGATGGTACTAAGCGGCGAGGGTGCGGACGAGGTATTCGGGGGATATTTATATTTCCATAAGGCCCCGAATGCACAGGCTTTCCATGAAGAGACCCTGCGTAAATTAAGCAAACTGTATTTATATGATTGCTTGCGTGCGAACAAAAGCCTTTGCGCATGGGGCGTAGAAGGACGAGTGCCGTTCTTGGATAAAGAGTTTCTTGATGTGGCCATGCGTTTGAATCCGGCGGCAAAGATGTGCCCGGGTACGACCATCGAGAAGAAGATACTTCGAGAAGCATTTTCCGACAGCTTGCCCAAGGAGATCGCTTGGCGTCAAAAAGAGCAATTCTCGGATGGGGTAGGCTATGGCTGGATCGATACATTAAAGAAAATAACCTCCGAGTCGGTCACTGATGAAGAGATGGCGAATGCCGCCAAACGATTCCCGATCAATCCGCCCCAAAACAAGGAAGAGTATTATTACCGCTCCATCTTTGAAGAGCATTTCCCCAGCGAAAGCGCGGCGAGAAGCGTACCTTCCATTCCTAGCGTAGCGTGTTCTACCGCAGAGGCTTTAGCTTGGGACTCGGCTTTCAAAAACATGAACGAGCCAAGCGGCAGGGCCATAAAAGACGTACATGAATCCGCTTATTGACGAATATTTCTTTTCTTTAGTAGCAAAATGCACCAACTTTTATGAATAATAAACGCTGGTGCATTTAATTTTTATAATAACTTTGCCAGCTAGAGTCATAAAACACTTTAAAACAAATTTATATGAAGAAAATCTTTACATGCATTAGTTTGGCAGCCGCTACATTCATGGCTACCACCCCAGTGATGGCACAACAACAAAAACAATTAACAGATAAAGAAAAGGCTGCTGTTGTTAAAGTTATTGTTCCTGCCGTTTTTGATCAAGTAAAGCAAATTAGTGGAGTTGATTTCATGTCTCTCACAAATCCTAATATCGAAAGCATAATTAATTCCCCTTTATTTTTGCCTCAAGTATCAAGCCTACGTGCAGATCAATTAAATCCAATCTCGGTTACTCCTGATAGTTTAAAATTGGATCTTAGTTCTATGGATTTTTCTGCGATAGCACCGGGAATGGGTGATTTCATCGCAGGGATCGTTAATGACGTAAAACTGACATTCAGTGATTATAAAGAATATAACGTTTCACTTAACGGACAATCCGTAAAAATTGATTTACCAGAGAAAATTGATGTATCCGCAGCTGCTTTAGTTGACGCAGAAACGGGTAAACCCACAAATTTATTATCGGTATTAATCAAGACCGGGAACAAAGGAACCATTCTTCCTTTCAACAGCTTATCCGTAGAATTGAAATTAGGTTGGTTAGGTACCGTGGGTAGCATGATCCCTAATTTCCCGCTTAAAGATGGAAAATTGATAAGCCTAACAGAAACAGCAAATAGCTCTGGTACGATTGATTATACGATTACTTTAGAAGATAATTTACGTAGTCTAGCAGCAACGTTAGCTCAAGTCCCGAACTTCCAAATATCTCTTGATATGACAAAGTTGATGACAGAAAGTACTATCAAGGCTAGCTTATTCGGTAAACCTCTACAAGCACCTAACGCAAAATTGCCAATGGGTGACGCTGTCGTATATGCAAACTTGAAATCAACAACAGGCATGCCTGCAGATTCTATTGTCTTGACTTCATATGATGCCGCATCTAGCAAAATCAAAGGATATAAGAAGTTGACTCCGACAATTGGCGTATCTGGAGCAAATCTAGTTTTAACGACAACAGATTCAGTACGTGCTGACGTAAATACAGCTTGGACTCCAATGTCTAAACAGATCGTTACAATGCCAGCAACAATGAGCACAGCAATCAATTCTATTATGTCCTCTCTTGTTAATGGTGTCGTTAGTAATCTTAAAGCAAGCGCAGAAACCAATTACACTATTACAATCGATTCTATTTACGAAGCTAAAAAAGATGAGGTTATTCGTGTAATGGAAATCGACGCAACGACAAAAGTTGAAGCTACGAGCTTAAAAGATACAAAGATGATCGTAGATGTCAACTTCTTGAAAGGAAGCAGTAAAGAAAAAGTCATGAATATCAAGGCTACGGCTCCTACAAATGATACTAAGATTACGGTAGACTTTAGTCCTGCTGTTGATCCTAATGGCGATGGCGTTAAAGAAAATGTCCGCATGGCGACATTATATATTACATCTGACGCTATGGGTATCATCACCGATAACGAGACTATCAGTGACGAGGTTCAAGAGGTTACGGTATCTACAACCGCTAGCGGTCTTTATGTAAAGAATGGTAAGGGTAATTATGTAATCGTTAATATGGTAGGTAAAGTTGTTTCTACGGGTATCATCACTAGCGATGAGCAATACATCAGCACTCCGAATATGCCGAACGGCATTTATATGATCTCAATCGATCAGTCTAAGCTCTTGAGATCTGCTCATAAGACAACTGTTAAGTTCGTAAAATAAATTATCTAGATAATTAGTTAATCTGATAAAAGGAGCTATCCGGAAACAAAACCGAGTAGCTCCTTTCTTTTTGTCAATTTGTAAACCAAACTCCCGGAGAGTTGATTTTTCTGGCCTGATGTACTTCTCGTCCCTAAATATGAGAAAAAATATTAGCAAATGATTGTTTAGTAATATATTAACCAAATACGACCTTTTGTTCTAGAAAAATAATTCATGCTAGTTCACATTTATACGGGTCAAAACATGTTTTTTATACGGATAAAAGACGCATTTCATACGGTTGTATCGCCCGACGCGACTATATGTATCGCCTTACGCGACCTATCGCGTTGGCTAACGCCACTACTTGCGTCGCCCAACGCGACCTTTCGTGTGACAAAACATGACCTTTTACGTAGAAATCAGTGGTTAAATACGTATTTTCACCCATTATCTATCCCTAGTTGAGACTTCTTGAAAAAGAGGCTCGTCAGACAAACAGACTTATTTTAAGCAAATAGATAGATATATAGCTTTTTTACTTACAGTTATAGCAACCCATATTCACAAAGCATATATTACGATATAAAACCAAAACACACACTTCTAATTATTATTTATAACTAAAAGCATATATTATAACTTCAATCTATTACAAACCTCATATTTATAAAACATTCGAGCCTCTCACCTGTTATATACTTATCAAAACGTTATATATTTGCATCACAATAAAACAAAAAGAAATAATATAAAGAATAATATCATCAAAATGACAAAATCAATCAGATTCACAAAGATGCACGGTGCCGGAAATGATTACATCTATGTAAACACGATGGTCTATCCGATAGACAACCCCGAGGAATTATCTATCGCATGGAGCAAGCCGCACACAGGCATAGGATCTGATGGTTTGGTCTTGATAGGTTCTTCAGACATCGCCGATTTCAGCATGCATATCTATAATGCGGACGGCTCCGAGGCGATGATGTGCGGAAACGCATCCAGATGTATTGGCAAATATGTCTATGAGGCCGGCCTAACGCAAAAGAACAAGGTTACCTTAGAGACCTTATCTGGTATCAAAGAGCTACAATTGAAAATAGAGCGTGAAGAGGTCACCGAGGTCACGGTAGATATGGGAAAGCCTGCCGTAGGTGAGATCGCCTTGGAAGTTGAGGCCGGAGGAGAAATTTACACCGGCACCGTCATCTCTATGGGAAATCCTCACTTGGTTATCTTCGTGGACGAGATGGACCAGGTCGATCTGGCAAGCGTAGGCCCGTTACTGGAATGCCTCCCGCTTTTTCCGGACCGGACAAACGTGGAGTTCGTGCAGGTGCTAAAGCCGGACGAGGTACGGATGAGGGTGTGGGAACGAGGTTCCGGCATCACCCAAGCCTGCGGAACCGGAGCTTGCGCCACCGCCGTGGCCGGGGTCGTACGTGGGAAGACAAAGCGAAAGACGAAGGTCATCATGGATGGGGGCCCTTTAACCATCGAGTGGGACGAGCTAAGCGGTAAGGTCTTTATGACCGGCGGAGCGGTCAACGTATTCGAGGGATTCATCAAAGTCTGACACGGGGAACGAGACAAAACAACGAAAACAACAACATAAAAACAAAAGAACTGAGTATGGCACTAATTAATGAACATTTCCTGAAACTACAGAACAATTACCTTTTCTCCGACATCGCGAAAAAGGTAAACAGCTTCAAGGTTACCCATCCCAAGGATAAGATCATTCGAATGGGTATTGGTGACGTTACGCAACCACTTGCCCCCGCCGTTATCGAGGCGATGCATAAAGCCGTGGAAGAAATGGCGAGCAAGGATACATTCCACGGATATGGCCCCGAGCAGGGATATCCTTTCCTAATCGACGCTATCATCAAGAACGATTATGCCAGCCGGGGAGTCTTTATCGAACCGAGCGAGGTATTCATCAGCGACGGAGCGAAAAGCGATTGTGGAAATATAGGTGACATGCTCCGCCACGACAATAGTATCGGGGTGACAGACCCCGTATATCCGGCCTACATCGACTCGAACGTAATGAGCGGACGCACCGGGGTATTGGAAAACGGGAAATGGAGCGATGTCGTATACATCCCTTGCACGGAGGAAAACAACTTCGTACCGGATCTGCCCAGTCGCAGGGTGGACATCCTTTACCTCTGCTATCCCAATAACCCGACCGGAACGACCTTGACTAAGGACGAATTGAAGAAATGGGTAAACTATGCCCTCGCCAACGACGTGCTTATCATGTACGACTCCGCTTACGAGGCTTATATACAGGACCCGAATATCCCCCACTCTATCTACGAGATCAAAGGAGCGAAGAAGGTAGCTATCGAATTCCGGAGCTTCTCTAAAACCGCCGGGTTCACGGGGATACGTTGCGGATACACGGTCGTACCGAAGGAGCTGAACGCCTTCACGCTGGACGGGCAACGGGTACAGTTGAACAAATTATGGAACCGTCGCCAATGCACGAAATTCAACGGAACCAGCTACATAACCCAACGGGGTGCGGAGGCGGTTTATTCCACCGCCGGGAAACAGCAAGTAACAGCTACTATCAATTATTATATGACCAACGCGAAGATCATGAAAGAGGGCCTGCAAAACTGCGGTCTCACGGTGTACGGAGGCGATAACGCCCCATACCTCTGGCTAAAGACCCCGGACGGCCTCTCCTCATGGAAATTCTTTGACAAACTGCTTTATGAAGTCAAGATAGTCGGAACCCCCGGAGTGGGATTCGGGCCGAGCGGGGAAGGTTATCTACGCCTCACCGCTTTCGGCGACAGGGATGACACCCTAGAGGCCATGGCTAGGCTGAGGAAGTGGCTAAGATAAGTCATTTACTATAAACAACAATAATCATCAGGTATTATGTCAAAGTTAAGATTTAGAGTCGTAGAATCGGCGTTCGAGAAGAAAGCGACCGAGCTAACCACTCCCGCCGAGAGACCTTCCGAGTATTACGGAGAATTGGTATTCAACCGTGAGAAGATGTTCAAATATCTTCCAGAGAAAGCGTACGAGAGACTGGTGGACTCCATCGACAACGGTACCCCGTTAGACCGTGAGACAGCGAACGCCGTGGCCTCCGGCATGAAGAAATGGGCGATGGAAAAAGGCGCTACCCACTACACCCACTGGTTCCATCCCTTGACGGAAGGTACAGCCGAGAAGCACGATGCTTTCATCGAGCATGATGGCAAAGGCGGCGTACTTGAGGAATTCGAGGGCAAACTACTGATCCAGCAAGAGCCGGATGCCTCCAGTTTCCCGAACGGCGGTATCCGCAATACGTTCGAGGCTCGTGGCTACTCGGCTTGGGATCCTTCCTCCCCCGCTTTTATCGTAGGCGACACCCTCTGCATCCCGACGATCTTCATCGCTTACACGGGCGAATCCCTCGACTACAAAGCTCCCTTGCTGAAAGCCTTGGAAGCCGTGAACAAGGCGGCGGTCGATGTCTGCCACTACTTCAACCCGGACGTGAAGAAAGTATACGCCTACCTAGGTTGGGAACAGGAATACTTCCTAGTAGACGAGGGCCTATACGCCGCACGTCCAGATCTGTTGATGACCGGCCGTACTCTGATGGGGCACGAGAGCTCGAAGAACCAACAGTTGGAGGATCATTACTTCGGAGCCATCCCCACCCGTGTCATGGAATTCATGAAAGACCTCGAGGTTGAGGCATTGAAACTTGGCATTCCCGTAAAGACCCGTCATAACGAGGTCGCCCCGAACCAATTCGAGCTAGCTCCCATCTTCGAGGAATGCAACCTCGCCAATGACCATAACTTACTGATCATGGCCCTAATGCGCAAGATCTCCCGCAAACATGGGTTCCGTGTCCTGTTGCACGAGAAACCGTTCAAAGGCGTGAACGGTTCCGGCAAGCACAATAACTGGTCGCTGGGAACCGATACCGGAATCCTTTTGATGGGACCGGGTAAGACGCCGGAAGACAACCTGCGCTTCGTGACCTTCGTGGTCAACGTACTGAAAGCCGTGTACACCCATAACGCATTGCTGAAGGCCAGCATCTCCAGCGCAACCAACGCACATCGCTTGGGAGCGAACGAGGCTCCTCCAGCAATCATCTCCAGCTTCTTAGGGACACAGTTGTCCAAGGTTTTGGAACATCTGGAGAACAGCGATACGGAAGATTTCAACCTAGCGGGAAAGCAAGGCATGAAACTCGATATCGCCCGTATCCCCGAGTTATTGATCGATAACACGGATCGTAACCGTACCTCCCCTTTCGCCTTCACCGGTAATCGTTTCGAGTTCCGTGCCGTAGGTTCCTCCGCGAACTGCGCCGCCGCCATGCTGGTATTGAACGCCGCCGTAGCGGATCAGTTGAGGCAGTTCAAGGCCGAGGTAGACGCTAAGATAGCCACCGGAAAGGATAAGTTCGCCGCTATCATCGAGGTAATCCGCAAAGATATCAAGGAATGCAAGGCGATCCATTTCGACGGCAATGGCTACAGCGAGGAATGGAAGGCCGAGGCCGCACGCCGGGGCTTGGATTGCGAGACCAGCGTGCCTTTGATCTTCGACGCTTATTTGAAAGATAGCAGCGTCCGCATGTTCGAGTCCACGGGAGTCATGACCCGCAAGGAGCTGGAAGCCCGCAACGAGGTCAAATGGGAGATGTACACGAAGAAGATCCAGATCGAGGCCCGTGTATTAGGCGACCTGACAATGAACCATATCATCCCGATGGCCACCAAATACCAGTCTTCCTTGATCGACAACGTATATAAGATGCGTGAATTATTCCCCGCAGATAAAGCCGCCCATCTATCCTCCAAGAACATGGAGATCATCGAGGATATAGCGAACCGCACGATCTTCATCAAGGAAAAAGTGGACGAGATGGTCAACGCCCGCAAGATAGCCAACAAGATCGAGAACGAGCGGGAAAAGGCGATCGCTTACCACGACCAGATCGTCCCGATGATGGAAGCCATCCGTTACCATATCGACAAGTTGGAACTGGTTGTCGATGACCAGATATGGACCTTGCCGAAATACCGTGAGCTTTTATTCATCAGATAGTCTTATTCAGACAGTAGTTTTTTGTTGATTGTTTTGTGTTTACAAGGAGAGGATGCTGCGAAGTATGCCTCTCCTTCTTTTTTATCCCATACAAAATACATACCTTTGGGGCATAAATATATAGGAGGGAAATTGATATGACGACAATAGAGTTACAACAATGGAGAGAAAGCTTTATCGAGAGGTATCTCAATAAAATAGACGATATGGAAACGGTCCTAAAGATCGAGAAATATATGAAACGAATTATGTCCAAGGCGAATGCAGCATCTCCCATTTCATTCAGTTTGAAAGAAGCCAATAGGGAAATAGATATAGCCGAACAGGAGCTAGAAGAAGGTAAAGGCATCAATGAGGATGATATGCACCAATTCTTTGAGACATGGAGAAACAAGCTAAAGTAATCTGGGCACCCCGTGCGAAAAGACAAGCTGATTTAGCCATAGCCTACTGTTTAAAGCACTTTGGGAAACAAGCTGCTCTCAACTTTATCGATAAGTTAGAGAAGAATTGTATCCGGATAAAGAACAATCCTCTTATTGGTACTATAGAAGAGACTTTCGCCGATAGAGACAAGGAATATCGCTCCTTGATCGAGGGACATCATAAACTTATATATACCCAAGAAGGAAAACGTTCCATACGTATCGTATTGTTGTGGGACTGTCGTCAAAACCCCGATAAATTAAGAACATCTATCAGATAAACAATAACAAATATGAATTACGGATTCGTCAAAGTAGCGGCAGCCGTACCACAGGTTAAAGTGGCTGACTGCTTTTATAATATTCAACAGATTGAGGGATTGATGCGCCAAGCGTCCCAAAAAGAGGTCCAGATCATCGCCTTCCCCGAATTATCGGTTACGTCTTATACTTGCATGGATTTGTTCTCGCAAGAGACCTTACTCAGAAACGCCGAGAAAGCCTTGCTGGATTTAGTGAACAACACCGCCGATCTGGATTTACTAACGATCGTAGGTTGCCCGCTTGTCAGCGGAAGCCAACTGATAAACGCCGCCGTCGCTTTCCAACGGGGCGAGATATTGGGGGTAGTGCCCAAAAGTTACCTGCCCAGCTACAAGGAGTTCCAAGAAGAGCGTTGGTTCACGGCCTCTTCACACCTACAGCAATCCATGATCACGATCGGTAACCGGGAAGTGCCGCTGGATTGCTACCTGATCTTCGAGTATGATGAGGTACGTGTGGGTATCGAGATCTGCGAGGATCTTTGGGTTCCCATCCCTCCCAGCTCCGAGCTAGCCATGCAGGGGGCGAACTTGATATTCAATCTATCCGCCAGCAACGAGTTGATCGGTAAGCATGCTTACTTACGATCCTTGATCTGCCAGCAATCCGCACGTTGTATCGCCGGATACGTCTACGCTTCCGCCGGTTTCGGGGAATCCAGTACCGACCTCGTATTCGCGGGAAACGGTATCATAGCGGAGAACGGCACGTTGTTAAGGGAATCCGAGCGTTTCTCCATGGAGGAGCAACTCGTTATCAGCGAGATCGATATCCAGAACTTACAGAACGACCGACGGATCAACACCAGTTTCATGCAGGGTTATCTCAACCATAACATGGATAACGGCACCGTAGTCTCATTCAGCCTTCCCAACCGGACACTGGATTTGACCCGGGCAATCGACCCGCATCCCTTTACCCCTTCCGGCGATGCCTTGAAAGAACGTTGCGAGGAAATATTCCATATACAGGTAGCGGGACTCGCCAAGCGTGTCCTCCATGCCCACGCCCAAACCGCCGTCGTAGGCATCTCTGGGGGACTGGATTCCACCTTGGCCCTACTGGTCACCGTCATGACCTTCGATGCCTTGAAGATCCCACGGGATAAGATCATCGGCATCACCATGCCCGGCTTCGGAACGACGGATCGTACCTATACCAATGCCTGCGACTTGATACGCTCCCTTGGCGTGACCCTCCGGGAGATCTCCATCAAGGAGGCTTGCATCCAACACTTCAAGGATATCGATCACGACATCCATGTACATGACGTGACGTACGAGAACAGCCAAGCCCGCGAGCGTACCCAACTTCTTATGGACGTAGCAAACCAAGAGAACGGCCTTGTGATCGGTACGGGGGATCTCTCGGAGCTTGCCTTGGGCTGGGCTACTTACAATGGCGACCATATGTCTATGTACGGCGTCAACGGTAGCATTCCCAAGACATTGGTTAAATATCTAGTGGAATGGGTGGCCAATAACAAGGTAGACGAGGCTTCCCGCGCCACGTTATTAGATATAGTAGACACTCCGATCAGCCCGGAATTGATTCCCGCCGACGAGCATGGGAATATCAAGCAGAAGACAGAGGATTTGGTAGGCCCGTACGAGCTGCACGATTTCTTCCTCTATCACTTCTTACGCTTCGGAGCCTCACCCGCGAAGATTTATTTCTTGGCGAAGCGGGCATTCGGGGAAACCTACGACGATGCCACCCTCAAGAAATGGCTCCATACCTTCTTCCGCCGCTTCTTCCAGCAACAGTTCAAGCGCAGTTGCCTGCCGGACGGCCCGAAAGTGGGCTCCATCAGCCTCTCCCCACGTGGAGACTGGCGAATGCCGAGCGACGCAATGGCTACGCTTTGGCTGGATGAGATCGCAGGGCTTTAACATTTTTTCAATGGTATAGTCATAGACGAGGCTCTCTTATGGGCCATAGACGAGACACCTACCCCTATAAGAGAGCCTCGTCTATGACCCATAAGAGAGCCTAATCTATGACCTATGAGAGAGCCTCGTCTCTCACCCGTATCAACCGAGGCCCTAACATAGATCGTAACTAATCGAACTGCGTAATCACCCTGCGAATCCGGGTGAAGCTATCCGTATCCTTCTCCAGTTTATAGATGTGCTTATAGGACAGGGCATCCTGCTCGGTCGGCGAACCATTGATCAAGAGAATATCCCGGTCGTTGGCAAATTTCAAGATACCCGCCACGTTGTTCGGGTGCAGCTTCCCGATCTCATCCATCATGCAATGGAGCTTGAAATCAGAGAATACCGTGGAGGCGTTCCGCTTGAACACGTTCAGCAACATGATATTCACCATGGATTTGACCAAGATATCCGTACCCTCGGAGCCTACGTTCGTAAGACGTTCTACGAAGCCCGTATCATTCCGGTTCTCGATCACCCGGAATTTAAGGTCGAAGAAGTCCGCCAAGCGGATCAAGTTGCCGGAATAAGCGTCCATCGACTTGATCAACTCACGTAGCAACGTCGTCGCCTTCTCCCGGGTAGCCGTATCGTCGGCTGAGGAAGCGAAGAGGTTCTGCCCCAAATCCCAGCTATATTCCTCGTTGAATCGCTTGATCTCCTTCAACAGATTGACGATCTTGTTCTGGCTCGGATCGATACGCATCTCGATACACTGGATAATCCCCACGAAGTTCTTCTCCTTGAAGTCGGCGTTGATCTGATCCACCACGCCACGGATATTACCTTCCTGAGAGACCATGCTTTTCGTGTCCGCCGTAATCTGCCGGAAGATATCGGAGTTGCGGGTATTGATACGCGACTGGTATTCCGAGACCTTATCCTCGTCGATAAACTCCTTCAAGTCGCAAGCGAAATCCATATACTCTTTATCATCCGAGAAGCTCGTCTTGAAGGCGAACACATTATCCTCGGAGAAATTGCCGGTGTAGGCGGTTATCTCCTTGCGCAGCTCGGAAAGCTTCTGGGATTGCTCGCTGACGCGGATCGTGATCTCCCGTACCAAGGAACGGCAATCGCCATCCGTATCGGTACGGTTCATGGAAGAGAAGATGGATTCCCTAGAGGTAAACCAGTCCAACAGGGTAGAGCGGTGATATTCCTCCCGGTTCTCCAACGCTTTCCGGTTGGACTCCTTCAGCTCCTTCAACTCGGCATCTACCTTGAAGATACTCCGGTTCACGTCCGCCAGACGCTTTTTCAATTCCTCCCGTTCCCCGTGGATGATCTGCTGCAAGCGCAGGCTCTCCGTCGTCCAGTCGGATACCTTATCCAGCATCTCTCGTTTATCTTTCAGATACTCGATAATCAATGCCTTGGTCTCGTTGATATACTTGATCTCCCCACCGATATACGCCAAGCGGGAATGGATCTCCTCCAAACGTTTCGGATCGCCACCGCTAGCGGTCAAGCTATCCAATTGCTCCCTGTCATATCCGGATTTGCGCTCTTCCAGCTCCGCTTTCTTGCGTGCGATCTCCTCCGAGATAGCTTCCCTCGCGACGGAGAGTTCCTTATCCAAAGCAGCCAACTCATCTTTCTCTTGCTCATCCAAGGAAGCGAGTTCCCGGTCCATCTTGCCTTGAAGCGTGGCGATCTCCTGCTGGATCGAGGAAAGGACGGCTTCGGCAGCGTTCAACTCCTCCTCCAAGCGCCGGATCTCCTCCTGCCTCAGACGGGTCGCCTGATCCCGCAAGGCCGACAGACGAGACTCGTCTTCCTTCTTGCGGACCGCCAGTTGCTCCAACTCATATTCCGCATGATAGATATCCTCCTTGATGGGCTTCACCGAGGATTGATATTGCTTGCGAAGATTCTCTTTAGCCGCCTCCAAATCCTGCCGCGCCGTAGCGATGAACCGCTGGATTCCGGCACGTTTTTCCTCGGCCTCCTTCTTCTCCGTCAAGTAATCCTCCTTGGTCTTGACATTCCGGTGAATCCCGGAGGTGAAGCGGATTCCATAAAAGGTATCTCCCTCGCCTACCTCCGCCGTAAACTCTTTCCCGTAAAGCAGGCGCTCGTCACACACTTGCCCGATCGTCTGCTCCCAGCCGGGCTTATGCTCGGACAGCCAGTTGAAGAAGCTATCTTTCTGGTTGTCCAAGAACTCCGTCAGTTCCGCTAGCTTAGCGCTCAGGGCCTCGATCTTCACCTCGTTGGATTCCGCTAGCTTTTGATAATCCTCATCCAGATGCTTCTCGGCGGTCTCGAACTCTTTCGTCTGGTAGTTCAACTCGTACTTCAGCTCACGGATCTTCAGCTCCAAGTCCTTCCGGTTCGCGTCGTAATTACCGAGACGCCCTTTGACCGCCTCCAATTCCTCCGAGGTTCCCGACTGCCCCCGGGCAGTCTTGATACGCATCTTCAAGGCGGCGACCTCCGTCGTACGTTTCTCCCGATCCACCAACAAACGCTCTTTCTCCTCCGAGGCGGCATGGCGCAATTCCTCCCGTAGCCGTCGATAATACTCCCGGCGAGCCTCCCGACGAGCATTGATCTCGGTCTCTGCCGCCAGTAATTGTTTCTGTTTCTCGTTCTCGAAGCCGGCCAACTCGTTCTTCAGATTAGCGATCAAATTGGCGTGCAAGACCGAGGCTTCTTTATTCTTGGAAGAAAGCAAATCTTTCTCCACGACTAAGGATTCCTGTTCCTGCTGTAAGATCTCCAATTTGTTACAACGATCCATCGCCGTCTGGATATCTTTCCCGGCATAGAAAACCCGTTTCGCTTCCGCCTCCGACAAGGCGTTTTTCAGCACGGCCAACTCGCCTTCCATCGTGGCTGTCCGGTTCTTCGATTCAGCGTCCAGCTTATCCCTTTGCTTATAGAAATCCGATTTGACCGCCTCCTGCTCGTGTATCTTCCGGGACAACTCCGGCAAGATACGCTCCGTTTGCAGATAAGCCCCGCGCAATTGGCGGCACAGATCGTTGATCCGTAAATCCCGCTTACGGATATCGTCCGACAAGGTGGAGATCCCGGTGGCCTTCCGCGCCATGCCCGGCTCACGGAAAACACCGATATCATTCAGTTGCGCCTCAAAACCGGATAGATGGCTCCGGTAACGGCTCAAGTCGATCACGCTATCCGCCTCGTTCAAGGAGGTGATGATCGTCTGCTTGATATAATCCGCCTCCAAGCGTGAATTCAGCAAGACGTTCTGGATCGTACGGATGATATTCTGATACGAGCCGCTCTCCATCAAGGAATAACAGGAGTAATCCCGTTTATTATCCGAGTTTCCGTAGAGGATATTCCGGTATTCCTCATACGTGGAGATCGCCCCGCTATACTTGATACCGTTCTTATCGAGCACCGAGCGGATACGATCCGACGGATAAGGCGCTCCCTCCTCGTCGATAAAAAGATCCGGCCGGTACGGAGAGGCGATAAAACGGTAGCAGATACGGTTCATCGTCTTATAGCTAAGTACCGTAAACCAACCATCCTCCCTCGCTACCTCGTAGATGATCGAGGAATCGGCATAAGGGAAATAATAATCCTGATACGACTTCTTCTCGACCGGGATTCCGAGCCGCTGCGTATCGGCGTTGTAAAAGAAAAGGATCGCACGGAGGATCGTACTCTTCCCCACTCCCTGCGTTCCGATTAAATGTATATTTCCATCCAGCTGTACTTCCGAGTAACGGATAGCGGCGCTGTTTATAAATACTATTTTATTGAGATATCTCATCTTCGTTCTTTATGTTAATACTATGGATCATCTTCGTGAGGTAATCCCACGAGGAGAGCACTTTCCACGTCCCGTTCATATCGCTCACGCACTCGATAAAGCCCTCTTTCGTCATCCTGTCCAAGATGGTATCGAGGATATCCTTGCGTTTTTCCTTGCCTCCGGTATGTTTTTTCAACCCGTCCAGCTTCATCTCTAGATCCATGTCGATACGGGAACGTACCAATATCTCCGCCGGCGAGAAGGTGAAACCGGGCCCGAAGGCCGTATCGTACGTACAGAAGAAGTCCATGATATCGATCCAAGCGAAGAAACGCTGGAGTTTTTGCTCCAAGGTAGCCCGGGGCTCCTTGCGGGAGAAGTAGAAGTAATTATTCCCCTGCTCCAACACGAAATTGATATGCGAGAAATAATCACGTAAACGCTCAAAATTATCTTCTACGACCGAGAAGAGTGTCCTCAACTCCTTTACACTTGTATTCGAGCACAGAAAATTACCTTTCGACAGGTAATCATAAATCTGTGCGGTCTGTACCGGTAAATTATCTATCATCCTTATTATTATTGTTGTTCTATTTTATCCAGTTGTAGAGACGGGGCGTGCCCCGTCTCATCACAGGGGGCACGCCCCGTCTCTACAACTAGGTTCTTTGAATAATGGCATATTCTATATGCTCCGTATGCCCAAAACGGTCTGTTATCTCCAACTCATTTTCATAGAGGGAGAGTAAACGGCAAAATAACGTAACCTTCGCCTCGAAATCCATCTCCCGGTTATACTCGTAGCCCATCACGAAAGAGAACAAATCCCCTCCGGTCCGGCTAAAAAGATCCATCATCTTCCGGGTATTGATAGCGGCCTCCCCCACTTCTTGATTCTCCATCTGCTCGGCGGAGATCACGCCTAGCTCCTGCCGGTGGATCACCTTGTCCGGCCGTATGCCGTCGGCCACCTTCAAGATGACATCCAGCGCCTCGTCCGTTTGCAAATAAGGAATGGAAACCTTGAATAAGGTAGGCTGCACGCCCTCCAATACCACGGAACGCTCCGCGTCTACCACCTCCCGTACATTCGTGTTCTCCTGTAACTCAAACTGCTCCCGCAGATATTTGATACGACGCAGCTTACGGGTAAAACCTACCTGCGTACGGATCTGGTTCAAGTAATCAATGATATCCTGTTGGGAATGGATCAAGCTATGGCCGGCGCTCAACAACTCCGTCTTCAACTCACGGGCGATCGTCAACAGCTCCTCGTCCGGGACTTGGGCGAAAAAGGGAGTCCGTTCCCGATCCAGCAGCTTCTCCACTTCCACGATCAGGCGGTTGATCTCGATTCGTTTAGCGTCCAGATTCTCCAGTTTGGCGATCTTCACCTTATAGCTCGGCTCGTTCTTGAACGTATTATCGATCACCCGCTGCAAGGACACCACGTTACGTACCAAGATCTTCCCGATCTTCCGCAAATGCGCCTTGACCGATCGCAGATAACCCAGCTTACGCAAATCGTTATCCTCCTTGCTATAATAATCGATCAATTGATACACCAACTGGATATTCTCATCGATCACCGAGGTAGAAATCTCCTCATTCGCCTCCAGAAGCAGCTCATAGAAAGAGAGATAATGCTCATCCATCTCGATATAAGGGCCGTTCCTGCGGATCACCTCACGCTCGATCAAGATATTCAATTTATTCTCATCGATAATATCCAACGCATAATCATAGCGAAACGGTAATGATTTTCTTTTCTCAAATAAGACCTCCAATAGGTCCTTTCCCAGATTTAGCGTGTTCGTTATATGGGGTATTGAATTATATATGTACATCCTAAACAATTAAGGACACAAAGGTAATAAAAATACAAGTAACCCTTTTTTCTCCGTGATGAAAAAGGATTTCCATCGTAGTGAAAAAGCTTTTTCATCACGGTGGAAAAAGTTTTTCACCCCGATGGAAAAAGAGGAAAATCACGAAGAGTTATCAATCCGCCGGATAGACAATTCCCAACTGCCGGCGTACTTCATCGATAATCTCCAATGTAATCAAAGAATTATCAAGGCTATTGATTTCTGACTCCCGCTTGCCAGACAAGACGAGGTTGATAAATTCCGCTACCTCATAATAGTACTCATCCTTATCGGCGACCACGCTTAGGTCTTCCGGAACCGGTTCCGGGCCTTTTCCCATCGCCGGAGCTAAACGGGGAGAATACGTCACTTTACGGATGATATTGATCCGGTCCAAGGTCAAGTTCCCCTCCTCCCCTTGTATCTCGGTAGGCAAGGCGGAGTTGGCGATCTTAGAATAAAGCACCGTGGCGTTCATCCCCTCATACAAGAAATTCACGGCCCCTTGCCCGTCCGCTCCTGAGGACAGGACTATGCCCGAGGCATCTATCTTCTTTGGACGACCAAACAAGACAACCATCGGATAGACCGTATAAATACCGATATCCATCATGGCCCCATTAGACAACTCCGGCTTGAAAGCGTTCAACACGATTCCTTCCTTGAACTTATCATAACGGGAGGAATACTGGCAATAGCAGGCGAAATAACGACGAACCGTACCTACACGCCCAAGATTCTCTCGTACAGCAAGGAAATTTGGCGTAAGCGTAGGCTTCATCGCCTCCATCAACGTGACATTATATGTACGGGAAGCCTCGATCATCGCACGTACTTCTTTCGCATTGGAAGCGAAGGGTTTCTCGCAAAGAACATGCTTGCCATAGCTCATGCAAAGAATACTCTGGGAGGCATGAAGGAAGTTCGGGGAGGCAATATACACGGCGTCGATCAACGGGCTTTTCGCCATCTCCTCCAAGGAGGTAAACGTATACGGTATATTATGTTTCGAGGCGAAAGCATCCGCCGTCTCCTGAGTTCTCGAATATACAGCTACCAGTTCAAAACGCTCATCCTGCCGGGCTCCGGCAATTACCCAATCACTTATGAAATTGGTTCCGACTACACCAAAACGTACTTTATCCATATTCTATCGTATTATGTTCTTTATTTACAAATGTACGATTTCTGTTTAACATAAATACTCCGTGGAAATGTTATTGTATCTATAAAAAGGATAAGTCACAGGAACTTTTTCGCGACGACGCTGTTTAATCTATACAATTTAAAACCGTTTTAAAACTAAATCAAGTATGAAAAGAATTGTATCTTTTATCGTCGTTCTCGCTGTCGCTATGTGCGGAATGACACAAGTAATGGCTCAAAAATCGATAACAAAGGAAGCCAAAAAAGTAGAGAGAGAAATCAAGAAACAAGAGCGTCTGGCACAAGATGCCGTAGAAGGCCAAGAAGAGTTTAACGCCGCTGTACAAGCTATCAACAACCAATCATTCGTATTGGAGGCTAACAACATACAACCGATGAACGGACAGGTATTCTACGTAAATTCAAATACGAACTTCGTATCTTTGAATGACGGACAGGCTATGGTCCAGATCGCATCCAACTCTCCGTATCCCGGTCCTAACGGATTAGGTGGTATCACCGTACAAGGTAGCGCCTCCAATATCCAGACCAAGCAGGATGACAAGGGCAATGTTTATCTGAACATGAACGTACAGGGTGTGTTTATCTCCGCTACCGTTAGCTTGATGCTTACCAACGGAACAAACAACGCAACCGTTACCGTAGACCCGAACTTCTCCGGTAGAAACTTGAGAATGACCGGTACCCTACTTCCGTACTCACAATCGAACATTTTCCAGGGAACAACATATTAATCATGTCCAACTTTTCTATAATAAGGAAGGCGGTGCTCCGTGAGGAACATCGCCTTCGAACTATTTATAGATAGCCTTATCTCTTATTTACGGAAAGGAGCCTTTACCACTTGAGCCTTCAAGTTCTTATTACGCACCTTGATAAAGATATCCGTACCAGCTTTCGCAAACTCAGGTTTCACGTATCCCATACCGATCCCCTTCTTCAATACCGGAGACATCGTACCGGAAGTAACCACGCCAATTACATTCCCTTCCGCATCGGCGATCTCATAGCCATGACGGGGAATTCCCTTTTCCTGCAACTCGAAAGCACACAACTTACGGGTTACGCCCTCTTTCTTCTGACGCTCCAATTCCGCACGATTCGTAAAGTTCTTACCCTCGGCGAACTTCGTGATCCAGCCTAAACCAGCCTCGATCGGAGAAGTCGTATCATCCAAATCATTTCCATACAGACAGAAGCCCATCTCAAGACGAAGTGTATCGCGTGCTCCCAAACCGATCGGCTTGATCCCTTCCGACTTTCCAGCCTCGAAGATAGCGTTCCAGATCGTCATCGCATCACTCGGATAGAAATACAACTCGAAGCCACCCGCACCGGTATACCCCGTGTTGGAGATAATCACGTTCTTGCAACCGGCGAACTCACCCGTCACAAATGAATAGTAAGGAATAGAAGATAAATCAACCGGAGTAAGACGTTGAAGAACCTCCTGTGCTTTCGGTCCTTGGATAGCCAATTGAGCCGTACGGTCGGAAGAATTCTCCAATTCGGCACCTACCGTATTATGGCTTACGCACCAATCCCAATCCTTGTCGATATTACCGGCGTTTACGACCAGCAAATATTTCTCCGGCTCGTAATGATATACCAAAAGGTCATCCACGATACCTCCCTTGTCATTCGGGAAGCAAGTATATTGAGCCTTGCCAAGCGGCAAGACAGAAGCGTCATTAGAAGTTACGCTTTGAATGAAAGCCAAGGCGTTCGGGCCTTTTACCCAAAACTCGCCCATGTGGGAAACATCGAACACACCTACACCATTCACTACAGTCATGTGTTCGTCGATAATTCCGGAATATTCGATAGGCATATTGAAACCTGCGAATTCGTGCATCTTTGCGCCCAACGCGATATGCACGTCGGTAAACGGAGTTGTTTTCATGTAATTATTGCATTTAAGATTTACGAGCCGATAGCTCTATGATTTTTATAACTGTTTCCATACTCTTCTCCAACGAACGAACGGGCAAGAACTCATAACGTCCGTGGAAATTCAGGCCTCCCGCGAAAATATTCGGGCAAGGCAATCCCATAAACGACAGGCGGGCACCATCCGTACCTCCCCGGATCGGTTTCACGATCGGTTCTACCCCAACGGAGGTCATCGCCTCAAACGCCAAATCAACGATATGTTTCTGGGGCTCCACAACCTCGCGCATATTGTAATATTGATCCCGAAGCTCTAAATGCGCACATCCCGGATGCGCTTCATTCATCTTATCAACCAACGTACGAAGCAATTCTTTCTTCTCCTCGAACAACTTCCGGTCATGGTCACGGATGATGTAAGATAGAGTAGCTTCCTCGACCGAACCGGTCATACCGGTCAAATGGAAGAATCCCTCATAACCAGTCGTATGCTCCGGACGTTGCTCGGCCGGCAACCAAGAAGCAAACTCGATCGCACGCAAGGAAGCGTTTTGCATCTTATCCTTGGCGTATCCCGGATGTACGTTCAAGCCCTTGAAGATAATCTTAGCGCCGGCGGCATTGAAATTCTCATATTCCAACTCACCGATTTGTCCACCGTCAATCGTATATCCCCAATCACAACCGAACTTCTCCACGTCGAAATGATCGGCACCTTGTCCGATTTCCTCATCCGGGGTAAAAGCGATACGGATCTTACCGTGCTTGATCTCCGGATGATCCTTCAAATATTGCATAGAGGCGACGATAGCGGCTACACCTCCCTTATCATCGGCACCTAATAAAGTCTTACCATTCGTTACGATAATATCCTGTCCCTTATAATCTGAAAGCTCTGGGAACATCGATTGAGATAGTACAACATTTTCTTCCGCATCCAAGACAATATCACCACCCAGATAAGTCACGATACGAGGCTGGACATTCTTACCCGACATATCCGGACTCGTATCCAAATGAGCGATAAAACCGATAGTCGGGATTTTCTCGTCCGTATTAGCCGGCAGAGTAGCCATTACATAACTATTCTCATCCAAGGAGATCTCCTCCATACCAATCGCTTCCAATTCCTTCACCAAAGCCTCGGCAAAGACACGTTGTCCCGGCGTACTAGGAGTCGTACCCGTCTCCTCGTTCGACTGGGTATCGAACGTAACGTACTTTAAAAATCTATCTAAAACTGTCATAACTCACTCTTTTTAGCCATTAAAACATTGCAGGCATAAAAGTAGGTAAAATTTTCCTAAAAACAGCTTGAACCATCAAAGCAATGCGTACAAACCTTACACTTAGGAAGGCCGATCGCCTCCACCAAGGTTTCCAGCGTATTAAACTTCAAGGAACTCAACCCGAAACGCTCGGCGATAATTCCGACCATCTTCTTATATTCCGGAGAGTCTGTCGTAGCATATTTATCCAGATTCTTATTCTCATCCCCTTCCAGTTCCTTGATAATCTGACGAGTTATCAACTCCAAAGGACTCTTGGAAGAAGTAAAACCGATAAACGGGCAACTATAAATCAATGGAGGGCAAGCGATACGCATATGTACCTCTTTCGCCCCATAATCATATAAGATCTTCACGTTATCACGAAGCTGTGTACCACGCACGATCGAGTCGTCGCAGAAAAGGATGCGTCTGCCTTCCAGCATCGCACGGTTCGGTATCAATTTCATCTTAGCCACCAAGGAACGCATCTCTTGGTTAGCCGGGGTAAAACTACGAGGCCACGTCGGTGTATACTTAGCAATAGCCCGATGATAAGGCACCCCCTTACCTTCCGCATACCCCAAAGCCATACCCACACCGGAGTCCGGTATACCACAAGCGCAATCCACCTCCGAGTCATCCTTCTGCCCCATCTTATAGCCACTCATAAACCGGACATCTTCCACGTTCTTTCCCTCATAGCAAGAAACAGGGAATCCATAATATACCCAAAGGAAAGAGCAGATCTGCATCCCTTCATTCGGTTTACGCATCTGCTCCATACCATCGGCACGCAAACGGACGATCTCGCCCGGGCCTATAAATTTCTCGATCTCATAATCCAAGTTCGGAAGACTGCTGGACTCGCTGGTCGCCGCATAAGCCCCGTCTTTCCTTCCGATTACGATCGGCGTACGCCCCCATTTGTCACGGGCAGCGATAATACCATCCTCCGTCAGGAGCAACATGGAGCAAGAGCCCTTTATCTTATTGTAAACATTCTCAATGCCCTCCACGAAGTCCTTGCCTTGTGTAATCAGCAAAGCGACTAACTCCGTCTGATTCGTTTTTCCTGAACTCAATTCCGAAAAATGCATATTCGCCTTCAATAACTCATCCTCCAATTCGTCCAAGTTATTGATCTTCGCCACCGTCACGATCGCGAATTTTCCTAAGTGAGAGTTGATAACGATTGGCTGCGCATCCGTATCGCTGATAATACCGACCCCGGCATTTCCTTTGAATTTAGGAAGCCCCGGTTCAAACTTGGTGCGGAAATAAGAATTCTCCAGATTGTGGATCGAACGCGTAAATCCTTCTTCCTTATCGTACGTAGCCATACCGCCTCTGCGGGTTCCTAGATGAGAATTGTAGTCCGTACCATAGAATAAATCCGTAATACAGTCTCCATTAGAAATAGTTCCGAAAAAACCACCCATTGTTTTTTATGTTTGTATTTATGTTTGAGACCACAAAGTTACAAGTTTATTTATATATGTTCCAAAATTTACTTCATAACGTTTATTATCATCGGCAATAAAAAAAGGATACCCCTTTTCGGGATATCCTTTTCCTTATTCTTTGGTCGCAGAAACTTAAGCCTCAGCAACAACTTCTTTTACAGAAACGAATGATCTGTTTTCTTTTCCTCTACGGAAAGTAACAACGCCATCTACCAACGCATACAACGTATGATCCTTACCGATACCTACGTTCTCGCCCGGATGATGAACCGTACCTCTTTGACGAACGATGATGTTACCAGCTTTAGCAACCTCACCACCAAAAAGCTTAACACCTAATCTTTTACTTTGTGATTCACGGCCGTTCTTAGAACTACCCACACCTTTCTTATGTGCCATTTCTTTTCTTCTCCTTTAAACGTTAAGCAATAACTTCTTTAATACTCACCTCAGTGAACTGCTGACGGTGACCGTTCAATTTACGGTAACCTTTTCTTCTCTTCTTGTGGAATACCAGCACCTTGTCACCTTTTACCAGCGGAGATAATACCTCACATACTACCTTTGCGCCCTCTACAGTAGGAACACCCACTGTTACCTCACCGTTGTTATCTACTAACAACACCTTGTCAAACTCCACAACAGCACCGCTTTCTGCGTTCTGAATGTGATGAACGAACAATTTCTTGCCTTGCTCAGCCTTGAACTGTTGTCCGTTAATTTCTACGATTACGTACATCTGTCTTAAAATCTTTTAAACAGGTTAGGTCCCGGGGGTGGGCTCCGTCTCCGGCTCCACTTATTTACCCTCTGCGGAAAATCGAGTGCAAAGATAGAGGTTTTTATTTAAAGGACAAGGGAGAAGAAGAAAAAAGTCACAAGAATTTTAAAGGTCATCATCGAGTAGCTTTATAAGCTCATTCTGCAGTTTACGGCATTGATTTGACCATGATTCCAAGCTTGTCGTGGGCTCAAAGTTTTTTTTATATTTATTCGCCATCGTCAACAAATATCTGATTATAGCAAGCCCAGTCTCATTATCGACACCCTTAAAATAAGATTCCCAACTGTTAAAACTCTCTATTATATCAGAGAAAAAATCATTAAAGTCAGGATATTCTTCACTTGAAATCCTCTTTTCAATCTCGCCCCTAGACAAAGGAGCTTTGCGACAAAACGCTTGTATGGATCGCTCCATCTCATCATCCAACTCCAATATATATGCCAGTGGATGACCAAACAACTTGTCATAAAACATCTTCTCAGCAACAAAAACATTGTAATTTCCCTGTAATAAGCCCTCTACCTCAATCTCATACATTTTTCTATCCTTTGTGATCGCATTTCGCAAAGCTCTCGAGCTATTCTCTGGAATTGCTTGGGAGATTACATCCCCACCAAAGGCGTATGCCGTATGCTCCAGCAATTCAATTTCGGAAGGCTCGCTGTATTCTATACCTCTTTGCGCACAGACTATTTGTGCCCGTGTATTAAGGCTCATTATATGCGCACTCCACTCATGGAATATGGTCGTTTCTATGTCATTCTTTGTTTGGAGCGTTCTTATGTTAAGATGTAGTTCCACCGTAACTTCGGCACCATTAATAAAAGTCTGAGTATAGGCATTTGTTGACTCTGGACTGTGTTCAAAAAACACATGCAGATGCGAATCACCCCGCCTAAACATTTCGATATTAGGCATTTGGTTCAAGAAGTTTTCCACCACCCCTTGCCTGTTCCATACACCTTCATAGCTAATAGACCTTTGGACAGGTTGCGATTGTCTTGGCGACCTATCAATGGTTCTGCTCATAGGAGATTTATGTTGTTGTTCTGCATACATACTAAATATATTATTTTAAGGTCTCCTCTAAATCAGGAACACCGCCTGTTACCTCACCGTTGCTATATAAACACCTTGTCACACTCCACAACAGCACCGCTCCCTGCGTTCTGAATGTGATGAACGAACAATTTCTTGCCTTGCTCAGCCTTGAATTGTTGTCCGTTAATTTCTACGATTACGTACATCTGTTTTAAATCTTTTAAACAGGTTAGGTCCCGGGGGTGGGTTCCGTCTCCGACTCCACTTATTTACTCTCTGCGGAAAATCGAGAGTAAAGATAGGGGTTTTTATTTAAAGGACAAGGGGAAAGAGGAGAAAAAAGCAACCTCTGTTCTAATTCTTGCTTTTTGCTCATTATACCAAACGTATTCCAGATCATTAATGTTTCTCTCGCTACCGGTGAGCTCATGATCACCTAATACCTTCATTATCCATGCTCCAATGAACAATAAACAATAGTTACACTTAATTAGAACATATTCTATCCCATGATGCATGAACCGCATTGGATATTTCCATGAAAGATAGCCGCTTCTGCGACACATCTCCTCTCCAATGTTTTTGTAACCACACTCCGAACAAATCCTTGTCTTTCATATATTCATCAATACGTTTTTGTAGTCCTTTAGCAGTTGAAAGATCACCCATGTTTAGTAAAGGAAAAAGATGTTTATCTATAACATAGTGATTTCTCATATTCAACCTTTTATCGCAGTAAAGCCCATAGAGGTAGTATTCACTGAAACGATAGGTATTACATAGTCTTATTTTCCAACTTTTGAATAAGTTGCCCGATGCTATATCCTCAAGCATCTGTTGTAAATTATGCCTTTCAAAAATAACAGGGTGAGACATATAACAATGTTTTGCCAACATTTCTACTGGTTCATGAAGATTTAAGAGTTTCTTTCCAGTGTTACAGTATTCCTTATGACATGGCTCATGTTGATATATTTCCCTAAAAAACAAATAATTGCATCCATTGTTTCTTACACACACATTCTCAATATTGAATGTACGCATAAATACAGTTTCAGAGTCTATGTTCATCACTGCATCATACTCATTGCCAATGGCATCAAAAATGCCAAGTTTACATATCTGTTGAACTATCCACTCTCTCACTGGAATTGTATAAAAACTGATATGATAATGATGATGTAACAATTCAACTGGACATCTCACAAGCCCCCTTGGCAATATCTCTGATTTCTTACGTAATTCATGACTGTTAGATATTTTGCTACGACGGAATATGTCCATATCTTCGTCATTGACAAAGATAAAATGCTTAATGTCAGTAGAAACGAAGCGGTCAATGCTTTCGCATAGAAGTTCACATTCTTTTAAATCGTTTCTATAAGATTGTGTAACAATCGCCAATCTTGGTTTATCAGTCATTCGTTCTTTTTTTTATGAGTTTTGCAGGATTGCCGGCCCAAATTTCATACGCCCCTGTATCTTTTGTCAGCACGGATCCCGCACCAATTATACATCCTTTTCGGATTCTCTTACCCGGCAATATTATGACGTTTTCTCCAATCCATACATCGTCTTCAATCACTGTTTGTTCATGAGATCCAGACATTTGAAGTGACATGGGAATATCAATTCGTTCAAAGCTATGATTATTGGCTATGATCGTAAGATTCCGCGCTATCATCACATAATTGCCGATAATTGTATTTTCAGGAATCAATGCGTTCTTGCCGATACCCGAATAGTCTCCAATTTCCAATTGTGCCCCGGTACCGATCTGAATAGATTTCTGAATTGTGGAGACTTTACCCATCTTATTGAAAAGCCTGCGGCAAACAAAAAGTCGAATCTGATTGCTCATCCTCCCTACCACAGGTAAATAGCTATCTGGCAGATTTTTAGCAATCACATAATAAAACAGCAACCAAAATTTACGTTTCATTTGTGAAGTATATGATATTTGAAATACAGAGGAAAAATTTTAAAACTTAGAAAGACACGCTTAATCCTAAACCACTTAAATTCAGAGACCAGCCTCCACAAGCCTTCCAACCCCATATCTTGAATCTTCTTAGGCGCACGTCGGATTCTACCCGACACAAAATCAAAAGTACCTCCGCATCCTACAATCAACTTGACCCCCATCATCTTTAAATGATCAAGATGTTCATCCGCCCAATATTCTTGCTTTCCCATGCCGAATCCGACAAACAGAATCCCAGGAGCTGCTTTCTCTATATGTTTCAGAATAATCCTGTTATGTTCTAAAGAAAACGGATAAGGCTGATATATTGGAGAAAAGCCTTCTATTTGTAAACTTCCGTACATTTGTTTTAGTTTCTTTACAGCCCCGGCATTGCTCTCCTGATTACCGCCAAGAAGAAATACTTTTATATTGTCTTTCTTTGCCCATTGACAGATTTCATATATAATATCGCTCCCAGACAGCTTTTCCACGCTTTTGGTTTTATAAGCTTTGCGATATAGCCAAAATGGAATCTGACCATCAATCGTTGAAACGCTGTCATTTATAATTTTATGTAGTCGAAGCTCTGTTTGCGCCCGTACTATCGCCTCCGCATTGACTGTGACCACAATTTGCGGAGACACGCTCAACCGCATCAATTCGGCCTTGCTGTGGCAATTGATGTCAACATTGCATAATTTCATTTCTATTGATGAGGATTAAAAAGATGCTTGAATAAAGTATCTGCGACTATCTCCGCACGATACCTGTCAGCTGTCATTCTCGCATTGTCAGAGAATCGACACTTTTCCTGCTTTGATAAATTTAGATATGATTCTATTTTTTCAGCCAAATCTTCGGCATTTCCTGGTGTGAAAAAGAATCCGTTTTTCCCATCTATTAGATAATCCTGTATGCCTCCGATTCGTGATGCTATGACTGGTACGCCTGAAGCCATTGGCTCAATTCCCACAAGCCCAAGACTTTCCTCCAGTTTTGTAGGAAACACAAAGAGGTCAAATGTCCGGTAATAATTTGGCAGCTCATCATGGGCTATCGGACCTACAAACTCTACCGGAAAATTCGGATTCTGTTTCAAAAGTCTTTCCAATTCCGGCACTTCCAATCCTCCGCCTATCAATTTTATGCTGAAAACACATCCTCGTTCCACCAACAACAGAGCCGCTTCTATAAGCGTATCCCAACCTTTCCCTCTGTCGATGCGCGACACATATCCGATAAGAGGTTTACCATACCCCAGAGACTCTCTAGAGACATAAAACGATTGCTTTATTCCACCTGAAGCAGACACAATTATCTTCTTAGGATTTAAGAACGGCAGACGCTGTAAAGTGACATCGCAAAACCAGTGGGATGGAACAACTATATAGGAAGCTTTCTTTAGTACTGGAATCGCAAGCCTGAGTAGCATTGCCGATCCCCACGAGCATGTGAGGAGGTCTTCGCCATGAATATTGAAAACAACATTTAACTTTTTAAACGCACAGACAATACGGACAGGTAAAGTGGCATGCGTAATCAGATGGACATATACAAGGTCATATTTCCTAAAAATAAGTTTTCCAAATATCTTTGCATAAAGTTTGATATATGCCCACAATTTTTCACCTATAGTGTCACTTCTACCTCGCAACACGCAAAGGTCAACCTTATCTACATATCCAGAATCCTGAAGTTCTTCAACAAAATTCTTTACAAAGCTCCCATAATGCGGAGCCTTCTTAGAAGGATAGAGATTGGATATAACTAAGACATCTTTTGGAGTCATAACTTTAGTTATATGATTGTAAGATTTTCAAATAAAGTTACCCATTGTTGCATTATAGGTTCCGAAAGATATTTTTCGGCCTCACGATAAGCTGATATCCCCATTTCTTTTCGCAGATTTACATCTTTGATTAGTACGATGATTTCTTCGGCGAGTTTTTGGGTATTTCCATTTTGTACCAATACTCCCGCACTATTATCCCCAATCAGATCTCTAGGACCACATTGGCAATCAAATGAAACGATAGGTAGACCACACCCCATTGCCTCTAGCATGACCATCGGCAAACCTTCATAACGAGAAGAAAGGGCATATATTGATGAGCAAGTAAAACGACTATAAATATCATTGACAGGTTTTTCAATAGTGACAGAAGAAGAAATACCTAAATCATCAATCTTATTCAAAAGAGTTTCCATTAATTCCCCACTTCCATAGATCTCCAACTTCCAATCCGTACAATGCGCATGAACAATCTTCCATGCGTCAAGCAGCCGGTCATATCCTTTTTGAAACGACAAACGTCCAGCCGCAATCACAACTTTCGATTCTAGAACAGCAGGTGTGAAAGACCTACAATTGATAAAATTGGGGATTACGTGGAGGTTCTTTACGCCATGCCAATCCAAACTATCCTCCTTGGTCAGACAGACGAAAGCATCGTATTTTTTGACATTCTGCTTAAACTTGTATGTAAGCCACCGATTGACCAACCACCAAATCCCATGTTGATCCGATCTTAGACGGTAATAACGAGAAAAATGTATCTCCGCTACTTTCTTCCCTCCGGATTTAAGTTGATGAAGAAAAGCTATTTCGCTACAAAATGTAGAGATTGTAATATCCGGGGCTATTTCACAAAGTATTCGCTCTAGTCTTTTACGATGTCTAAACACTTTGATCCGCTGTTTTATCAATTTCTTAACAAATGACAAATTCTTAATATCATCATAATTAATTCCAAGATCCACACATTGGACATCTGAATCAACAGGAAAGAATGAGTCCCGATTTTTTTGATTCGTTGTTACGATTGTCACTTCATACCCTAGGCGGGTTAAATAGTTAGCTTTACTTATGACAATACGTTCCATTCCACCTGAATTAAATGTACTATGAAGGCAATATACGATTTTCATAACAACAGAGTATTAAACTTGCCAAAAAAATTTGAATGCGGAAGTATTATTAGGTAATGTAGTATCGTAAAATACAGAACAATAATCCATCAGAAGCAACACTACATAACAACAGCACATGAATAAATTTTTATAATTCTTCCGGTAGTTAGAAATCAAATAATAAAGAGTATAAGCAAATACAACAAGCTTCATATAATAAAGAGGTAAAAAAACACGAGCAATGACATCCGTTCCATACAACACGATCTCCGCACAAACTCCCAAAAAGAAAAGATTATAAAATTGAGTAAAAGCTACTGTTGGGAAATAATCCCTAACTTTTTTTGAGAAAAGTATCGTGACAAAAACCAGCGCCACACGTATTAGGGTACGTGGCCCCCAATTAGGATCAAGGAAAAGGGCTTCAAGAACATTAAATCCCTCGTACTGAGAATATCCAAGGAAAGAGGCTATTGTTGAGAAATCCTCAAACTTATCAAGGATAAAATGAGAATATCCTAAATAAGCACAAACAAGAAATACTATATTCTGGAACAGACATGTACCACACATATTTTTTCTTAACCTTATAAATGGATACAGAGGAAGAACCAATATCGCTGATTTATGAAAAAAAAATGTACACAATGCCACGATGATCGCATATTTAGCAAACGATATTGAATTAATACGACTCACCAACCAAATAAAACAACACACAAACGTCATCTGACGCATTAATGTCATCATAACCATAAACTGTGTGGAAAGCAGAACAATAAGAATCCATGATAATAATTCCAGTTTATTTTTAAACGCTAAAATAATAAAAATTATCTGCAAGAAACAAAAGAAACCAAAAAAGAAAGAATAATGTAATCCTAAACTTCCTATAATTTTACAGATCCAATAAAATCCAGGCTCAATTATATCATCAGGTATCAAACCGTTTTGAATAGTCTCATAGATCTTTTTGTAATTAAGATAATCAATTCCAACTTCATACCTTACTCCAAATATCACACTAAAAATAAGCACTATACAAAATAATATACCCCAGTAATGATACGATCTATTTGAATCATTCTTCAAGTAAAGTTGATTCGCTGTATGACCTAAAAAAGGCAAAAAAATCAACAAAGAAGTATAAACAACAAAACTTTCTATCACACTTAATGAGAGCATTTTTTAATACAAAAATAAGACAAACAAATTCTTTCTTTCACATGGAATACAAGTCATGGTAATGCTGCCCTAAGAAAGTCCATTGATTTCTCACGTAAACATTCCAATCGTTTATCAACTTCTATATAATCAATTGTCCTACACCATATTTTACTATCCACAACCTCTTTATATGAAGAAAACAATCTATCATCTAACCCCAAATCACCTAGCAGCGAAGTCATTCGGCTCAACAAAGCCGAATTGGAAGGAATCACTACAAATTCTTTTTTGAAAAGAATCGCAAACACCATGCAATGAAATGAATCCGTCACCACAAAACGTGCGTTCGCAATGTTAGTCACCCAAGTTTGAGGTGAAGGAAACCAACATCTCCTAACCCGCATTCCAGCCTTAAAAACCATTTTAGATAGACCCTCCATTAAAACGGGGAAAGATTCTAGCTCCCTTGCGATCTGCCTCATCAAACCATAATATGGTTCCGAAGGAACGAATTTGAATCCAACCACCGCATCTTTAAAAGCTGGTTTACATAGCAACGAAGAAAAATCGCCCAACAGCAAAGTGGGATCTAACACCTTGACCGCATCACAACCAAAGACATCATGGCAGATACTTACCCCTTCATTCTCTCTTACACTCACAGCATTAAAACATGTGAGTAATTTTCTCACGTCATCCGTAAGCTCTGGGAATCGCCAACTATCATACCCGAAACTAGCCCCATATGAGAAACGTCTCACGCCATCCGGTAAAAAATCCCCGAAATAACGTAAAGTACGATGAGTAGTAATTGCGGGATTCCAGATCTGGTCACTCCCCATAATACAACAGTCCAAAACCTTCGATGCACGAGCTAAATCCTCTCTCGTATGGCACTCTTTTGAGAAGGTACCGATATATTCCCTACGAAATGACTCAAATCGCCTAGAAAAAGGTGTAACAAAAGTAATCAGTTCATGTCGCCATGTTGTCCATGTCAGATGAAAGAATTCTACTCTATACCCCATCCTACGCAGCACTTCCGCTAAGGCATACGCCTGGAGGACCGCCCCATAACTATCCCCCTTAGCAAACGTAAGAACACCTATCTTCCCTTTATTTTGTTCCATATTATCATTGGATTATTTAGTACACGCACAACTTTAGCTAATAAAACTACTTTATTAAGATCAACCCCTAAACGAATACACCACAAAAGGATAGGGCGCCACAGAGAACAAGGCGCACAATCTGGCATCTGAGCAGAAGTCAACTCTTTCACACTCCGTGGCTCAAAATGACAGATTCCTTTTTCCCGCAATTCTTTCAAGACTTGATGTCCCTTTTCCGTAAAAGCGACCACAGCGTTCACCCCTTCCTCATTCCGTTCATAAGTTTTCCCCCAAAAGTCGCCGATCCTAATATCTGCGGAAGAATTCAACAACTTATATTTACAAGAATAATGGCAACATTTATTCAAGCACATATCCGAGAAAAATATCTGGTAAAAAGGATTATGCTCCCTATCCACAACAGATCCTTTTTCCCCTTCGACTCTCGAACACGATGATTTATGCCAGCCATCTCCTTTATAGCGAAAATTCACATTCCACACACATCCTGTCCTAAACTCAATAGAAGATAAATATCGAACCCAAGATTTACGGGAAGGAGTTCCATGGCATAAAAGATCTACGATCAGACAGTTGCAGTCAATGCCTATTTTTTGCATATAATGCCTAATAGAGTCAGCTTGACAAGGAAGGCCAATAATTACATATTTCCCGTTCTTGTTGATCCGAGAAAAACCGTCTGTCGTATAACTCGGAATATACTTAGAACCTTTTGAGGCCATGAGCTCTGAAACAGTCGAAGCCGCATAATGCTCGGCACGATGTTTCACTGTATTATATCTAACGACAATGGCTTGATAACCTTTTAATATCATGTGGCGAGCTATCTCAAACCCCAAACCTCCACTCGTAGAAGTAGCCCGTACCTCCGGATTCAAACTCCAAGAACCATAACACGATGTACCCTCCGAAGAAGGCTGATGAGCCAATTTATCATGATTAAACGCACACACATCAAGACACCTATGGCACTCTACGCATTTCTCTGGATTTATTATCACCGGAGAGTAAAAACCATCCTTATTTTCTCTCAACTCTATGATATTTAAAGGACATGCCACCACACATACACCGCAACCATAGCAATCTTTCAACACAGATATATTATTCATTATAAACCAACTATTTATCTTCGAAGTTTACAACTAAACAACCTCATTTTATTTAATAAGAACAGACGTTCCTCTTGCGTACAACCGACATAATATATACTCATTAATGAAGATATTATACTCAGAATGGAAATAGACAAAAATCGTTTAATACTAGGATCCATATTAGATATAAATAGAACTGGGAACATAGCAGATACAACAGACACCTTTAGAATATTAAAAATCACAGTTTTAAAAAATATAAAAACCGAAAATTCCATCATAGCATTAAGAACATAAAGTCGAAGTAACAAACAACCAAACGCAATTATAACAGCAATAATAAACGTACATTCAGGAGAAAGCCCCATCCACAACGCTAAATAGGAAAGTGGAAAATTCAGCATCTGAAGTCCACCAACAAGCAGTTGATATTTACGAATTTTACCTGTTGCAAGCAAAAGGGTCATTATCGCATAGGAAATTGATTCTACCAATACCCATATTAAACCTATCCGAACAAACAATACCGTATATTCAGGTATATGGCCTAACCACAACTCTAATACCCGTTGTGTTTCCATTAAGATCGGAAGAGTAATTAACAAGGTTAAATAAAACGAAAAACGTGAGCCTCGAAAAACCAATTTAATTGCCTCTTCATATTTATTTAAAGCATACGATTTTGTTATCTGTGGGTTAATAGCGGTTGTAAACCCATTGGCAAAACTCATAGCAGCAGATAGCACTTGCATCGTAATTCCCCTAGCAGCATTCACTATCGGTCCACAAAAAATATTTAATAAAACATTAACTCCTTGATCCCGTAATAAAGAAGAAGAAGCCCCAATAAAAACCCATCCCGAAAAATGTAATATTTGAGAAAGAATCTGTTTATCAAACTGTAAGCTAAATTGACATTCCTCAAAGTTTCGTTTACAATACATCCCATAAACCATACGAGTTATAAATGATACACAAACGAGAAGAATAGCGTACATTATTAGTTTGTCATACAAACATAATTGTAGATATAATACTACGAGTAACTTTAAAATCACATCCATGATACTTATGTAAGCATATGCCTTCATATGTTCATGAGCTATTATAACTGCATTATATGGTACACTTATCACATTAATTATAAATGTGATAATAGAACATTGCAGAACCCAATTCGCAGCCAGTATTCGTTCTTCTGGTATATTCATTTTATTATTCAGAAACCATATACCAATAATCTCTAACAAGAAGCAAATTAATATAGCTAAAAAGAACTGGATAAAGAGTGATGCAGAAAAGACTTTCCGCAATTGGTCTTTATCATTCCTCCCTAATTCAAAAGTGATAAATCGGCTAATAGCTGATGATAATGAGCCGGAGAACATAGCGAACAAAGCCACCACTCCCCCCACCACATTATAAATACCGAAGTCCTCTACCCCCAACACTTGCAGTACAACCCTACTCGTGTACAATGTCACTCCCATGATAAGGAGCATACGCACGTAAAGGAACAGCGTGTTTTTCGCTATCCGTTTATTATTTTCTGATGTAGCAGACATAGAAATAAACCCCTCATTCTTCATCGAACATGGATGTATAAAAGGGCGTAATAAAGTTCAGAAAGCCATAACGAACCTCTTCATTGAGAAATTCGAGTTTATAAAACTTGAGACGGGGATCAAACTCACTATCTGTCTCTAAGCTTACTACGATCATGATTGTTTAATTGTTCCCATATTCGCTTTCCTTTCCCGATTACGCTTAATCAATCCATTCAAGCCTACATGCAATATACTCCAGCAGAAGAGGTTCAAGAAAAACAAATAGGTTATATCAACACGCCATGCCAACGAGCTATTAAGCAGGATAAAGAAAGCGGAAATCGCAATGATACAAACCATCACCATCCGCACCCGCATCCCCGTGCGCAACAACTTATGATGAAAGTGATTCTTATCCGGCAAGAACGGGTTCTTGTGCTCACGCAGGCGATGCAAGACCACACGGATCACGTCCAGCAGCGGAACCAGCACAGTAGAGAAAGCGATTACCATGTACGGATTGGACAATGTAGGAGAGACCTCGTTCGTCACGCTCATGTGGATGATCAGGAAACTGATCACGTAGCCCAGCGTAAGGCTACCGGCATCCCCCATGAAAAGCTTATGCCCACGGTTGGCGTTGCCGAACACGTTGTAGCACCAAAAGGGCATAAGGATACCCAGCGTACAGATCGCCAACAAGGCGTAAACATACTGCCCACGAAGAAAGAATATCACGCTCAAGACCGACAAGGCGATACAACACAGGCCCGAGGCCAAGCCGTCGATACCATCAATCAAGTTAATGGCATTTGTTATATATACCACGATAAACACCGTGAACGGCACCCCTACCCAAACCGGCACCGAGTAAATACCGAACAAGCCACCAAACGAGTCGAACCAGTTGCCTGACAGTACCAACAGAAACGCAGCGGCGATCTGCACGGCGAACTTATAGCGGTAGCCTACACCGACCAGATCGTCGCAAACACCCACCAGATAAAGCAGCGTCATGCCCACGAACAGGAACAGGTATTCATAAAGCATATTGAATGACAAGCTCGAGGTGTCCATATCCCAAAAGTACAGACGAAAACCGATCACCAAGAACATCGACATCAGGATCACCGGAAAAAAGGACAGCCCACCCAGACGAGGAACCGGCATCGTATGCACCTTACGGGCGTCCGGGACATCATAGAGCCGTTTCTTATGGGAAATCACCAAGATCCTCGGGATGATCACCATGCCGAGCGATACGGCAAACAGGAAACCGAATAATA